>Ga0366760_1017_pt1 | contig 18528 bp, 19 predicted proteins | sample TotcelHN113001L5_FD_207077 | JGI IMG/M metagenome (GOLD analysis project Ga0366760, IMG submission 207077) | Enriched cells from coal bed in the Powder River Basin, Montana, United States - Total cells N11 rep1 HSBNCT.N11.300.1.L5 ...
ATTGGCTTTTCTTTCAAAACACCAACTCCATAACCATCCCGGCAAATAGGAATCGCCGCATGACCATTGCGGTTCAAAAAGGCCGCTAGCATATAAGCAGACTTATCAAGCAAACTGTTTGTGTTATTATACTGAGACCGGTAAAGGTGAGAAATTTTTGTTTCCACAATAGGAAACAGCGATGGTATAGCCAGTGAGATTACGGTTTTGGTTAATGGCCACACATGGTGAGGGTAAAATTCTTCCCTCAGATTCTGATACTCTTCCCACCTGCTTACCGGAGCATAACCTACCAATTCGGCCCCTAGCTTGCGGGCAGCAGCAGTAATCTCTGCTTTAGACAGTTCTCGTCTAATCAAGCTTCTCTCTCCCCCTGCAAAACACTACAAAACATTTTTGCGTCGAAAATACTCCATGTATTCAGGCAAATGAACGAGACTTTCTTCCCATTCAAAATAACGTTTGGCCTCTTCCTTGCCATATTCGGTTAAATGAGTGTGCCAATCGTCGGGTTCTACTCCTTCCAGGCCTTTGCTAAGCGGATATCCTTCTGCAAGCCAGGCTGCTTTGCCACCATCTAAAACATAAACATGGCGAAAACCAAGCTCTTGTAACACTAAAGCTCCAAAAACCGGGCTAAAACTGTCTGAACCGGTCACTAGCAAAGGAAGCTCTTTGTTTGCAGCTATATTTTCAATTCTTTTTTCCAGCCAGCTTCGTGGCACCCAGTATGCTCCGGGAAGGTGTCCATCGGCAAAAGCTCTGCTGTCACTTACATCAATTATTTTTGCTTTGTCAGCCAGTACGTCTTTTACAGCAGAAGCAGCAAGTGTCTTCACTTGTTCAGCTGCCTCAATAAACCCCAGTGGAGGTTGCTGAGCTATGCCTCTTTCCAATTGCTTTCCCTTATCGATCCAGGCTTGTAGACCACCCTCAAGGACATAAACATTTTCAAAGCCCATTTGCTTATACCAATAAGCGCTGATGGTTGCACGGGTAGCATTATCGCAAACGAATATAATAGTCGCTCCATGGACGACAACAACATCATCGGCATTTTGAATTGCCTGACCGCCAGGTATAGATATTGCTCCCGGTATATGTCCTAAGAGTTCGTACTCTTCCGTGCTGCGAACATCTAACAGGTATACTGTCTCCTTATCTGCATTTTGGCGCAGTGTCTCCAGCCGGTCTACAGAAATGAAGGGAGCATACTGTTTTGCTGCCAGCGCAGCAGCAAAATCATCAGCCGCCTGCCTGCTTGCTAAAGATGGCGGCGGTCCTGGCGGTATATCCTGTTCCAATTCAAAGCCGGCCAGCTGCCAGCCCAGCGTTCCATTATTCAAATCATAGACCTTTTCAATACCCATTAGCTTTAACGTACCAGCCGCAATAAATCCCCTTGTCCGCCCTGCGCAAGTCGTTATAATTGTTTTTCCTGTATTTGCGTAATCGGTGATTCTGAGAGGCAATTCGACACCGGGTATGTTAATTGCCCCGGGAATACTGCCGGTTTTTTGTACTTCCGCAGCTGGACGTACTTCAATAATAACATAGTCATCCCTATTCGCTTCCAGCAGTTTCTGAAACTCCTCCGGCAGTACTACCGGAACAAGATTGCGCAGTTCCCCCACTATTTCGCCAAAGGACTTGCTGAGCACATGAACTCCCTTAACGATAGGGTGGCCAGCCTGCTGCCAGGCGTTAATGCCGCCTTCTAGAATATGGATGTTGGTATAACCATATCGCTCCAAAGTAGCTGCAGCTAAACCGGCGCGGAAGCTGTCATCATCATAGACAACCACTTTTGTTACTTTGACAGGCACAGCTGCCGGAATACGCAGCTCTAATAACCGGCGTGGAATTTGAGATGCACTAAAAATCTGTCCCTCTTCGTATTCATTTCTTTCCCGCACATCGATGAGGGCGTATATCTCATCACTCTCTAACAGTATTTTTAATTGCTGAGGAGAAATTATTTCTGCCATGCTGATCCACCTTTCCTACTGCTATCTCAGTTGTTTTCAGAAGAGCTGACTTTCCATTTGGTAAATCGGCTTTCAATGAAAATCAGCGAATAATTAACTGCCAGCCCTACAATTGCAAGCGAAATGATGGCTGCATACATATCAGGAACTTTAAAAACTTCTTGTGAATAGAGCACCAGAAAGCCCAGCCCCGCATCGGCACCAATCATCTCGGCAGCAACAAGGGCAAGGATAGAATAAGAGCCGCCCAGACGAATTCCCGTCATGATGTTGGGCGTCGCTGCCGGCAGCACTACCTTTAAAAAGATAAAGCTTTGCGAAGCGCCTAATGACTTAGCGGAATCAATGAGCAGCCTATCAACATTTTTTACGCCGTTAATGGTATTGAGTAATATTGGCCATAGGGAAGCCCAGAATATAATGATGATTTTAGAAAGCTCACCAATGCCAAAAAACAGAATAAATACCGGAAATAAAGCAAAAGCCGACATTTGCCGGAAGGATTGAAAAATCGGGTCTAAAACATACTCCAATTTTTTGAACCAACCAAGAAAGATGCCAAAAATAGTCCCGGTAAGAATAGAAACAGATAACCCGATCAGCGATCTTTGCATGCTGCTGGTAAAGTGAACCCATAACTTTCCTGAGGTCAAGAGCGCATACAGCGATTGAATGACAGCCGAAGGCGGACTGAAAAATGTTTGGTCTACCCACCCCAGCCGGGGCGTGATTTCCCAGAGAATTAACAGCAAAAAAATCCCTGACCACCTTATAAAAAATCGTCTCACCTGATTAACTAACTTTACCATGACTATTCTCTTCCCCCTTACCGCTTATTTCCGGTTTAGGTGAAGCTGCCAGGTGTTGACGGAGCCCCGGCTCCTGCGATAACAGCACTTCGTCTTTCAGCAGTTCCCACGCCCGGTGCCTTATTTTAGCAAACTGAGCTGAATTTCGTATTTCCTCAGTACGGGGGCGAGGCAACGGGATCGGCAGGATCTCCTTTATCTGGCCAGGCCGGGCAGTCATTACAGCCACTCTGTCAGCTAAAAAAACAGCCTCATCAATACTGTGAGTGATAAAAATAACCGTTTTATTATTTTTCTCCCATATTCTCAGCAATTCCAGCTGCAAAGCTTCTCTTGTTTGGGCATCAAGAGCTGCAAAAGGTTCATCCATCAACAGTACCTCCGGCTGATAGGCCAGCACTCTTGCAATAGCAACCCGCTGTTTCATGCCTCCCGATAATTCATGGGGATAACGATTGGCAAATCCCTCTAAGCCAACAAGAGCAATATACTCCCTGGCTATTTTGTTGCGTTCCCCTTTGCTCACGCCGCGAATTTCAAGCCCTACAGCCACATTCTCCAGCACTGTCCGCCAGGGAAATAAGGCGTATGCCTGAAAAACATACCCCCGTTCATGGACAGAGTGGTCTGCAGGCTTGCCATCGACATAAATTTCTCCGCCTGTTTGCTGAGCCAAGCCCCCTAAGATATTTAAGAATGTTGATTTTCCACAACCACTGGGGCCTAAAACAGCCAGGAATTCCCCTTCCCGTACTTGCAGATTAAAGTTATCCAGCACCAATAACTTTTCTGCCTTACCATCTTAGTTTAGCACTGAGAAAGTCTTGCTCACATTTTTTGCATTTATTTTAGGCATGCCTTTCCCTCCATTACGTTTTCCAGCCTATTACTTTTTGGCATATGGGTTAAACTCGTTGGTGTAGAAGTCGGTTGTCTTCCACTTCCCTTTCTCCAGCTTATCTTCAGCTTCCAAACGGTCAATCCAGTATTGAACAGGCTCATCAACTGTTATCACGTCTTTATAATAGGCATACCCTTCGACTAGACTAACATCAATATCAAGCTGCTTAGCTACTAATTTTCTAGCCTCATCGGGATTAGCGTTTACCCAGTTAGCAGTTTTTGCAAGCACGCCTACTACTGCTTTCACGGCCTCCGGATTTTCCCGCATAAACTTGCCATTTACCGAATAGCCCATCATCCCGCTTACGCCTTGATCAATATCCCAGTCACTCCACAGTCTTCTTAATTCAGGTGACTTTTCTGCTCTGCCTGAATCAGGTGGATGGATGATGGCAACGTCAACTAAACCTTGCTTGACCGACTGCTCTAGTTGATCATTAGGCACAACTTGAAACTTAACCTTATCTTCTAACCTATTGTCTCGCAGATATTTCTTTGTTACATATTCCGAGCAGGCACCATAACTGTTGATCCCTATTTTCTTGCCTACCAAATCGGCCACTCCCTTTATGGGGGAATCGGCCCGGACAAAATACTTCATATGCGGATATTCAGGCAAGGTCTTATTGGTACCGGCGACAACCTTCATATCGGCTCCTCCGGCAATAGCAGCCATGGAAAGGGGAACATGACGGGTACCAAAATCAATTGCGCCGGTAGCTACAGCCGGAATAACCTGTGGTGATCCCACTGCGCCCACATATTTAGGTTTAACCCCTGTTCCCTGCCAGTAGCCTAAATCATCGGCGATATAAATAAGGTCAAATCCGGGATTTTTAGGATATTTGAACTCAACAACTTTTGGGCCAGCCTCATTTGAAGCGGTTTGATTTTTAGTGCTGCCGCAGCCTGCTGCAAATAGTCCCGCAAGCAATATAACGATGGCTAATAAGAATAATTTGTTTTTGAATACTGTAATCATTGTTATTGATTCCTCCTAACTATGTTTACCTAAATATCAAGACTTTTCTCAGTTAACCTGCTTTGGATCAGGTCGTACCGTAACGCTGCCTTGCCGGCTGTAAGGTAGGTTATTCACTCATTTTACTTCTCTCCTTTTTTGCTTTGTGTCCCGCAAGGCATTGTTTAACTAAAAAAGCCCATGCGGAAATGCCCGCATAGGCCTTCAGTTTTCTGATTGGCATACTGCTGTTATCGATAGGTATCCAACACTTTTCCATAAATATCTTCAATCAACCGGAGTCCGCCGTTATAACCGGCATAACCGCAATGCAAGATCACCGGTACGCAACAGGAACACTGACAATCAGCAGGTCGGCCCCAATATCCTTTGCCAAATCCCGGTCCCAGCCGCTGCCGATAAGTTAGGAGCCCATACATTGGCTGAAGCTTCGCTCACTATCTTGCTGCTCATAGCTAAACCCCTCCTATATATACAAAAAGAGACTCCAAGTAAGTATAGTCTTACTCGAAGCCTCTGCTTATTCCACAGCCAGCTTTACCTATTTTAAATTAAGAAAATCTCCCGTCATCTCTTGTTGTCGAAAGCTTATGGAGATTTTGTTCAAACCAGCCCGACCGTACGTCGCTTCTGACATCAAATTCCGCTACATAAGGCTTTATATCCAAGAGCGGCGTTCCTGCAACAATATCGACATCCTGGATATGGAGTGTCCTGCCTTCCACCTTGGTAAGACGTACCACCGACAAGCCAATTGCATTGGGCCTGGCTGGAGAGCGGGTTGCAAAGATACCATGCAGGTCATTGCCGAGAAAAGGTTTCACCAGCAGTTCGGCGTCTTTTGCCAAGTGCAGATGATAGAGCAGTATTAAATGAGAGAAACCTTCAAGGTCTTTTAAACCTGCTGCGTATTCAGGATATATTTCGATACTGCCTGCTACATCCCGGGCAGCAGTAGGTTGAATGGGCGTTCCTTTTGTTTCTTTGAAGGGCGACTGAATAACACCAATCGGTTTGAACTGCATCTGCATCTTACACCTGCCTATTATTTCTCGACAAGAGCAGCTTCTACTTGATTTTTTGTACCGTACTTTCGCTGTACCGCAAGTAAATCTTCCAGTACTGCACTGCTAATTTCTACACCTAGCTGCACATTCTCCTCTTTTCGCAGAAATTCCAGTTCTCCCGGCATGTAAATCACCGGAGTTTCTTCATTGCGCCGGGAAGATTTCAAGTCCGTAATGAGCTCATCAATTCCTTGCCGGAATACGTCAACATCTAAGAAATCGGCAATGCGAAAAGCTCCCAGGAAAAATCCGACACCATCTTTGCCTCTGCCGTCTTCTGTGGCTACGGCAGTACGGAAGGCACTGCTCAAGACCCCGCTAAGAACCTGCACCATAATGGCAAGCCCTGAACCCTTATACCCACCGAAAGGCAATACGGCCCCCTGCAGAGCATCACTGGCTTTAACTGTCGGCTTGCCGGCCTTGTCAATTGCCCACCCTGCGGGAATATCGCGATTTTCCAGGTTTGCCACAATGACCCGGTTAAAAGCAGCCTGACTGGTTGCTGCATCAAATACCAGGGGATGCTGTTTGTTGGCAGGAACGGCTATACTGATGGGATTTGTGCCAAGAACACGGGAAGTTCCGCCATGTACTGCCATAATATTACCGCTGTTGCATAAGGCAATGCCAATCATATCGTGCTCCAGCGCCATCATTGAATAAAATGCCGCCATGCCAAAATGCCTGCCTTTAGCCACAGTAGCAAAAGCGATTCCCGTCGCTTTCGCTTTATCCAGGCATTTTTCCATTGCCCATTTGCCGGTTACAGCACCCAGGCCAAAATCTCCGTCAATCGCAATGGTTGAGTTTGCCTCTTTGACTATTTTAATATCGGGCCTGATATTAAATATTTTCTGTTCAATCGAAGCAGCATATTCCTTAAGCTTAGTAATGCCATGGGACTTAACTCCGCGCAGTTCTGCTTCCACTAAATTATCAGTAACTGTTTGCGCCGCTTGCCGGTCAACCCCGAGAGTGGCAAAAACTTCACGGCAAAAGGCTGTTAAGTTATCCTGTTTCACCCGGTAATGCTTCATTTCTTCACCAACCCTGCAATCAAATTATGCTGCCTATTCGTTTATTTTCAGCGACTCACTTCTCCGCCCTATACATAATAGAAAAAGGCCGTGCAGATTTTCTCTGCCCCGGCCTTCAGATGTTCTGATCAGCTTCGTCACTATATTTTCTATTAGTATAGAGTATTCTAACAACCACGTCAAGGTAAAATTAACACTTGCATTTTCTAATTAACTGTTTTACTATTAATGGATAGGTAATTATTGTAATTTAATAGTACTCAGTGCTCCTTTAGTTGACCATAAAAGAATATATGGAGGCTAATTTTTTAATCCTATTTACATAGGGATAAAAAATCAGCCTCCTTTTTATACAGGTAATAGCTCCCCATAGCAATATATTTTAGGAGGATGACAAACATGAGTGAAACACTAACAGCCCTTGTAGAGCGCAGAAGTATCCGGAATTTTAAGCAGGACCAGCTAACCGACAAGGATTTGCACACCATCCTTGAAGCGGGTCAATTTGCGCCTACTGCCAGAAATGAGCAGCTTCGGCATTTTACGGTAGTACAAAATAAAGAACTGCTTCGTAAAATTGATGCCGTTCTCCAGGTAGTCTTTCAGAGTTCAGGCAATCCGCTTTTGGAAGAAAGAGCCAAGGCCGAGAACTTTAGTGCTTTTTACCATGCGCCAACCTTAATTATCGTGTCAGTTGATGAAAAAGCAATCGCACCGCAATCCGACGGCAGTCTGGCGTTAGGCAACTTATTTTTGGCAGCTCACGCATTGGGTATTGGGTCTGTGTGGATTCATTCCTTACGCTCCCTGTTCGACTCGGCTGAGGGCAGAGAGTTAAACAAGGAATTGGGTATTCCTGCCGGGTATACCATTGTCGGCTCCGGCGCATTTGGTTATAACGCCGGACCAGCGCCTGCCGCCGCCCCGCGCCGCCAGGGTACGATTACCATACTCAAATAAGAGCACGGCTTGTACTTTTGTCATCGAAACAAAAGTACCAAAAATTCTAGGCCTGGTCTTCCAAAAAGACTTGGGAATACCACCACCTTACTAAAATCCATGAAACTCGCTGCGCTCAAACAAATGGATTTTTTAACGTAAGCTGGTGGTATTTCCCATCCTCCGGACCGTCTTTTTTCCAGAAATGGCCGATAAGAACGGGGAACGATGCGTGGCACGGGGACGGTTCCAGTGACACAAGATATTCCGCATTCCTTCCGTTCCTTCGTCCCTGCGACCCTTACGGAAATTGCCGTCCCGCAGGGAGGCCTGCTTCCAAGGCCATTTCCGTACAGGTCTTGATTTTTTCGTCCTTTTGTATCAAGACAAAAGGACATCACGTGCATTTCTTCGTCATCCCTTGCTTCTCCTGTCCCCTGGCACTTTGAATATTTACAAAAAAGGTACTGCTTATCAGCAACTGATAAGCAGTACCTTTTTCGTTTTACTGGAAATCCGCTAATACAACAGAGTAGATATCTTCAACCAGCCGAAGCGCTCCATTGTAACCTACATAAGAACGGTCCAGCACCAAGCGGTCACTTACCGGCATAGACAGTGACAACTGATAGCCTTTCAGTTCCTCGGACAAGACCCGGTCCCAAGCGCTGCCTAATATCAACGGTCTGCTGCGAAACTTTATTGTGCGAATATCTTCATGGGCTGCGCCGCCATCGCTGGTAAATACTACTTTGGCGGTAATACGGTCAGTAAAGTTGGCGAATTCTGCAGCTATACCGGCCTGATATTCTTCGGCAACACCATCTGTTATGTATTGCGTTTCCGGCAGTAACCCCAAGTCATTAATCAGAAATTTAGCGACTCCCAGCGCATAGAAACTATCTGCTATGGTCACAAACCGCCGGGGCAGCAGCCGTGTCTCCAATAATACATCAGCTGAACGTTCAATATAATAATAATACTCTGCTTCGTGCTTAGCAATTACTTTTTCCACCCGTTTTTCTTCCACCCCGGCGTATTGCCCTACCGTTCTGAGAAACTTTCCCGTTTCGGTCGGTCCGATTGGCAAAACAGGATAATGCAGGTAGGGCGTACCGAACTTTTCCTGTAAATGCTGGACATTTTTTAAACCGACCCAGGGCGACACGAGTAAATTAAATTGCGCTTGGGGCACTTTATGGAGTGCTGCCAGCCCATTACCGGGTCCAAAAATAACATTGGGCACAAGACCAAGCTCAGCTAGCAGTCCTTCAATTGCCTGAAGATTGCCTACCCAAAAAGGATCATGAAAGGGTACCACCGACCAGATGTTAACCAGACCAGGCTGAACGGCCGGCGCCGGTTGTAAATACTGATCAATGATTGCGTCAACAATCAATTCATGACCAAAAAAATTGGTTCCCTTAAAACCGCCAGTTTCAGCATAAACTACCGGTTTGCCTTTCTCCTGGAACCGGCGTGCCACCTCGCCTACGTCATCACCGACAATATCGGAAGTACAGCCCGTTAAAATAACAAACAGGTCTGCATCAATTACCTTAAGGGAATTATCGACAATACTTTTCAGCCGGTCATCACCGCCAAAAATAACTTCCTTTTCACCAATATTGGTGCATGGCACCGAATGACCACCTACATAACCGGAGCCTTGGCACCCGTTTTGAAAACCCAGTGCTCCCCATAATTTTTGTCCGCACCCCGGCCCGGCGTGCAGGATAGGTACCGCCCGGTCAATTGCCAGTACCGATTGCAATGCACCTAGAGAACATACATGCCTAACCTGTTCGATAAATTGCGTCATACTACCACCTCTTCTTCCAAAAAGTGAAAACTGTCCTGCTGCAGCCACCAGTCGGTATAGGGCATTTTTATCCGCTGTGATAAATTTTTGGCAAGGCTGCGGTTAGTTAAAGCATCACTTAGCCGGTGCCCAAAGTCAATTAAGCCTTGATAGCCAAAAGCACTGTATTCGTCGGCAACCATTACCGACGGTATGCCTAGTTTGGTTGCCCAGACAGTCGATCCGCCATGGCGCGCCACATATAAGTCAGGCCTTAGCCTATTTAACAAATTGATTAATTCGAAATTCTGCTGGTCGCCAACGCTGATAGGCAAGCCGGCAGTAGTTTCAGCTAACTGCTGCAAAGAGGTTGGTGTTTGGCCATGATCATAGCGGGGATCAAGATGCCAGGTTGCCCCCCAGATTACCTCAATGCCCAGTTCTTGCAGCGTCCGGATATAATTATGGCCAAAACTGGGCCCCATGCCGACTACAGCAGTATGTCCGGCGAGTTTTTCTCTTATTTGGGTGAGTTCTGGCTGTATACGCTCCTTTTCTTCGCGAATATATTCCTCTACTGCGGCTTCCTTCCCGGTTGCCGCTCCCAGACCGCGCAGCCAGCTATCCATACCGGCAATACCATGAGGCTGCAGTGTTTTGACATAGGGAACTTGATACGCCTCTTCCAGACCATTGCCAATATAGCTGCCTAAAGTCCCGCAAATACTAATGGTAGCCGCAGATTCAGACATTCTTGACAATTGCTCTATCGTACTAAAAGGTGCTAGAAATACCGGTTCTAGACCGAATTTCGCTAACGTGTCAACAATCTGCTTTCTGGCGCTGCCGCTAAAATTGATCATATTTACCTTATTCGTCCTTTGTTCAGGCGGTTTTACAATCTTAGTTAATATGGCATGGAAAGCGGCGTCAAAGCCGGAGGCCCAGATTTTTGACTTGAACCCTTCACAAAATACCGGCGCCAGTGGAACGGGTATTTCCTCCTGCAGTTCATCAAGAACACTTTTAATATCTTCACCAATAATGCCGGATACGCAGGAAGTCGTAACGAAAATGGCCTTAGGCTGAAAGCGCCGGTAGGCTTCCCGCACCGCATCCCGCAATTTGCCGACGGCCCCAAAAACGGTATCCTCTTCCACCATATTGGTGTTAAGTACATGAATATTGCGGTGCTGCCAGTCCCTGACCCGTTCACCCCATTTATTAGCAGTGTTACTATAAATAGTATCTGCGGCACAACCAACAGGAGCATGGTTAACAATGGCAGCATCGTTGATACGGGAAAGATAGCCTTGGGCACAGCCGGAACTGCAGGCACTGGCCTGACTAAAGCAGCGTTCCCTGTTTTTTAAAGAACAGCCAGTTGCTTGCGCTGCCAAATCCCGGACGGTTCCGGCATAGCCGGTAATGGAACCCAGCCGGATTTCCCGGATGGGCGCTTCGGGGTTTTGCAAGTTAACAGCCATAAGTTTATCCTCCTTCTCTTTCAGAAAGCAAAAAAGCCAGAGAAATTGTCCTAACGGATTTTCTCTGGCCTTTAGCTTGTTAGCTAATCAGCTATGCAATTTTTACGGCCTTATTGCAGCTTACCGGCATTGACGGTAGTAGAGACGACCAGATCGGAAGGTTTAATTTTCCCTTGTGGAATTATACCGGCCTTCTCCAGATCTTGTATCCAGGGAACAACAAGGGCTTCATCAATTTCGGTACCGGCTGCATAGTAATGGGTAGCATTAACGGGTACTTGAATCCAAGCCTCAGTGATTTTCCGCGACTCTTCCGGATGCTCATTCGACCAGGCTTGCGCTTTCGTGATAGCCCGGGCGAATTTCTTGACGATATCCGGATGTTTATCAATAAAATCAGTAGTAAAGACATAATATGTGATGCCGCCGGCAATGCCTTTTTTAGCATCCAGACTATCAGCAATTTTTACCATACCGGCGTCTTCCATAGATTTATAAAAAGGCGGATGAACGCCCGACACCGTTACCAGTCCCTTTTTCAGCGCCTGAACAGCCTGAATGTCCGGCATAGTAACCCAGTCAATTTTATCTCTGGCTAAGCCCTGATCATCGGCAATATTGTTTGCCAGAAAATCGCCGCACGTATTATTGGTAATAACGGAAATTTTTACCTGTCCGCCTAATTTATTTAAATCAGCAAAGTTTTTAATATCAGGGTGCTCTTGAGGATTGATATACCAATTCATATGGCGCAATTTAGGGTCCTGCTCCGGCAAGGGATCAATTCCGCCTGTAACCACGCCTTTAACCTTCGCCCCGGCGGCAATCGCCACTGTCAGCGCGTTGGGATGGAAGCCGCCGCCTATATCATTATTGCCATTAAGCACCGATGGAAGCTGTTGGGAGGCCTGCGTATCTCCCGTAAAAATAATCTCCAGCCCTTCTTCTTTAAAAAAGCCTTGAGTCACCCCAACCGCAAAGGGCGTTGAACCACAATCCTTTCTCGTCCAGGTTTTTAGAGGAAATAAGCCACTCCCTTCCACTTGAGCCGTATTTCCTCCGCCTGCCGATTTGTTGCCAACATTGGCGCCATAAGCAATAGCGCCTAAAACTACCAATGCAACTGCCCCTAGCAGCCATTTTTTTAACGCTTTTTTATCAGCCACAAAATTCCTCTCCTTATTTTTAATATAATGAATGACCTTTTTAATATTCCGGCGTTTTTTCTTTCCAGCTAAGATATCGTTCCTCTACTTCACCGAATAAATAATTCAACGAAAGGCCTAAGGCTGATATGGTAACAGTAGTGGCAAACAACTTTGAAATCTGATAATTATTTTGTGCATTAAATACTAACCAGCCCAAACCGCTGCTGGCGCCAATCATTTCAGCGGCAATCAGCATGAAAAAGGCAACGCCGCAGCTGGTTCTGAGTCCGTGGAAAATATTAGGTGAAGCTGCCGGTAAAATGACTTTGAAGAACAGGGTCTGACCGGTTACGCCCATTGATCTGGCAGATTTGACTAGCAAACTGTCTACATTCTTTATACCCGTTATGGTATTGAGTAAAATGGGCCACAGGCATACCCAAAACAGCATGGCGATCTTCGCTACCTCACCAATGCCAAATATAAGAATAAATACCGGAAAAAGTGAGAATGGATTGATCTCGGTAAACAACCGCAAAACAGGTGTTAAAATACGCTCAAATAACCGGAACCAGCCGCCCAATAAAAAGCCAAGTGGCACAGCTATTACCGCAGCCAGCAAAAAACCGGAAAAAGACCTGACAAAACTCACCCGGATGTGTTTGAATAAGACCCCTGTCAGCAGCAAATCCCAAAGTGTACTTAGTACCTCGCTCGGCGGCGAAATAAAAGTCCGTGGAACCCAATCCAGTCTGCTTGCGATCTCCCATAAAAACAAAAATAGTATAATAGATAGATTGCCAGCCAGCACGTCAGTAATTTTTCTTACTCCTTGCACGGCCTGCATAGTAAAATTACCGCCTATATTGGCTAATGCTGTTTTTTTTAGCAAAGATTCCATAGATCACTCCCCCCTTTTTATTAACTAACCGCCGTTCTCCATTCCCTGCTTCCAGGTAACAAAAGTTTCTTCCAGCATAACTAACAGATAGTTCATGGTCATTCCCAGCATGGCAATGGTAATCATTGCTGCAAACAGCCTGGGCATGATAGCATTCATTTCAGAGTTATGCACCAGCCAGCCCAAACCGGCTTTAGCACCAATCATCTCGGCGGCAATGAGCATGAGGAATGCATGAGTAGCGCCTGTGCGGATACCGGTAAAAATAACAGGCGCTGCTCCCGGCAGTATGACCTTGCTAAAAATAGTAAATTTACCGGCTCCAAAAGATCGCGCGCTTTTCACATACAAAGGGTCAATATTGCGGATACCCACGATGGTAGTAAATAGTACCGGCCAAACGGTAGACCAGAAAATAATCGCCACTTTTGCAATTTCGCCAATTCCAAAAAAAAGAATAAAAATAGGGAGCAAGGCAAAAGCGTTAATTTGGCCAAAGACACGAAATAACGGTCTTAACTGGCGCGACAAAGACGGGAAAACGCCGCCTAGTAAAAAGCCCAGCGGTACCGCAAGGCCTACCGCTAATACCAACCCGATAATTGTCCGCTGTAAGCTTGCTGCAATATGCAAAAATAACGAACCATCGGCAGCCAGTTTCCCCAGTTCCACAAGTACTTTCGACAGAGGCGGTATAAATTGCCCGTCAATTATGCCTGTTCGTGGCAGTACTTCCCAGGACAGGAAAAAGAGCACCAGTCCCGAAATATCGATTAGCCTGTTCTGAAAGTCCGCTACATATTCCCTCATCCTACTTTTACTCCTTTCAGCACTGCCGCTTTTTCTTCCACTAAAACAGTGGCAGCATGACGCAATCCATTTTCCACCGTGTCACAATACTCAATACTATGGACACCTTGTTCGGCCAGTTTTGTTTTGGCATGCTGGCCGATGCGCATGGTCAAAACAGCCTGACAATCGTGGATAGCATTGATTGTATTATCCCGTTTCTCTCCTTCGTCACCACACTCTTCCACACCCGCACAAAACTTCGCCACGCTGCGCCGTTCCACTAAGGTAAATTCCTGACCATTTCCCTGGTAAATAATAAATTCAGTAGCATGACCGAAATGCTGGTCAACTAATTTACCATATTTAGAAGTTACAGCAATCTTATAACCCTTTTTAGGGCCGGCAGCAGGAAGAGGAGCAGCTTCTGTCTGGCGGTTGCACATTCTAAATTCATTGGAGCGGTCTTCACCAAGTAGCCCAATTGCATCGGCACGACATTGCTTGCAATGTCGCATTTGCTGAATATCAATCTGACAGCGATTCCGTAGTTCATTGATTTCTTTCATACTGGTTTGGGGAAAGTGTTCAAAGGCGCTGCCAGGCGCTGAAATGAGCGGCATGATATTCGTAATAAAGGCTCCTAATTCTTTTACTTTCTTTACGACTTCCGGAATATGAGTATCATTAATTCCTTTTATCATGACAATATTAATCTTGACTAATACTCCCTGCCCGGCCAAATAGGCAATACCGGCCAATTGTTTTTGCAGCAGCAGTTCAGCCGCTTCTTTTGCATAATAATACTTGCCTTTATAGCTTACATATTGATAGATCTTAGCACCAATGGCCGGATCTAAGGTATTCACGGTAACCGTAACATGATGAATTCCCAGAGCAACTATTTCGGCTGCATAATCAGGCAGCAGCAAGCCATTAGTGGATAAACAGAAGGTCATGTCCGGATTAGCAGCTTTTATTTTTTGAATAGTTTCTTTCGTATATTGCCAGTCGGCAAGTGCATCTCCCGGTCCGGCAATCCCGACCACACTAAGCTCGCCAATCTGTTCTTTTACCCACTCAAATTTTATCCCCGCAAGTTCGGGAGTCAAAATTTCACTGGTTACACCAGGCCGGCTCTCGTTCACACAATCAAACTTACGGTTACAATAGTTGCACTGAATATTGCAGCGCGGTGCTACCGGCAAATGGATACGAGCGTATTTATGATGTGCTTCAGCCGAGTAGCAGGGATGCTTTTTTGTTTTTTCCACTATTTCTGGTGGCACATTTCCAGGGCCAATGCAAGTCATACTCTCACCTCTTTCTTATGAAGGAATATACCTTTCACAAAATAGCAAAAGGCTGCAGAAATAAATTTCTGCAGCCTTCAGATCTTCATTCTGACCAGCCTGCTTATATCCCTGAGGCTTTGCTGCGTACCTCACCGGTCTCCAATGCCAGCAAATGATCGGCCCATTGAGCAGCCCAATCCCGCAGTTCTGACGTACTCAAAGGAGAGGGCACTTTGGATTCAGTTGTCTCAATCACCTTTGTTGCCAGCTTATTATAGATTTTGGCCTGGTCCGAATTGGGCGAGGCTTCTATCGATGTTTTCCCCTGCAGTTCGGCTTGTGTAACCGTTACTGAGCGAGGTACATATTCAACGACCCGCGTTTTCGTTCTGGCTACAAAGTCATCGACGATCTCTTTGGAATAAGGTGCGTTAATGGAATTTGCTATCAAACCGCCCAGCAGCGCTCCACCGGAGTTGGAATATTTCTGTATCCCTTTAAACAGGTTATTAGCTGCATAAATTGCCATAAAGTCGGCTGATGATACCGTAAAGACATGTTCAGCTATGCCTTCACGAATCGGAACGGCAAAACCACCACAAACCACATCTCCCAATACATCGTAGATGATAACATCCAGATCTAATTCTTCATATACTTTTAATTGTTTTAACAGTTGCACTGCCGTAATGATACCCCTGCCGGCGCAGCCTACTCCCGGTGCCGGACCGCCGGCTTCTACGCAGTAAATTCCGTTAAAGCCTTTAAAGATTACGTCCTCCGGTTTTACCTGCGTTTTTTCCCGCATGGTATCAAGGACGGTCGGAATGTAGGTGCCGCCGCGCAAGGTGTTGGTAGAGTCCGCTTTAGGATCACAGCCAAACTGCATTACTTTATAGCCTTGCTTGGATAAAGCTGCGCTTATATTCGAAGTGGTAGTTGATTTACCAATTCCACCTTTGCCGTAGATCGCAATTTGTTTAATTTTTTTAGTCATTTTGTTCCTCCTTATTTTTTATAAAACAAAAAGACCAGAGCAAATTTCTGCTGAAAAACATCTCTGGCCTTTAGTCCGCTGCTAATTAGCCATACTATATGATCAGCTTTATTAAAAAGCCGGAATAACTGCTACTCCGTATTTATCCTGAATGAACTTTTTAACTTCCGGAGAGGTTAGTTGTTCTGCCACTTTCTTTATTTCCGGACGGCTTTCTTCTCCCTTTCTGACAATCAGATCATTCGCATAGGGAGAATTTGCATCTTCTCTGAATAGTGCGCTTTTCGGGTCAATTTTAGCTTCTAAGATAAAATTAGTATTGATGATAGCACCATCGACATCAGGTAATGCTCTAACGAGCTGTGCCGAATCGACTTCAACAAATTTTAGATTCTTAGGATTTTCAATAATATCTCGGGGAGTGGCAGAGAAATTAGCTATGCCGCTCTTTAATTTAATCAATCCGTTTGCCTGCAGCAGAACTAATGACCGGTATTCATTGGATGGGTTGTTAGGAATAGCGATTTTGGCGCCATCTTGTAGCTCATCCTTCGACTTCAGCTTTTGTGAGTAAAAGCCAATAGGCTCCACATGTACTTTAGCGGCAACAACAAAATTATAGCCCTTCTCTTTGGATACTGATTCAAGATAGAGAACATGCTGGAAATAATTAGCATCAATCTGCTTGGTTTGCAGCGCCGGATTTAATTACGCCTCATCATCCAAAACAATAACTTCCAGGTTAATACCCTCTTGTTTTAGTTTTGGTTTTATAAAATTCAGGATTTCGGCATGAGGTACAACTGCTGCCCCCACTTTGACAGTCACTTCTTGTTTAGTAGTTGTCTTGGCAGTTTCTTTTGGTGCTGAGGAGCAACCGTTAAACAAGCTGGCTAATATTACAAGAGAAAGAATTAGTGCAGTTCGTATTGCCGTTTTTTTGAAAACATGTGAATCATCCTTTCGCATCCGTCTTCATAAGTCTACCTTCCTGGCAGGTATTTTTATTTGTATGTCACCTCCCCAATTTGGTAAGATAAAAAGGCTTGATTATCTCACTATTATTACATAGCGATATAACCAAGCCTCCAGTTTATCTGGTCAACTTTTCCGTAATTATTGTTCTATCGTTGAAAAATAAAAAGGCTGTATCCCTGTAAAGGGACACAGCCTCTAGTTCTCTGACTAGCCAGCAATGTAGCAAAGCACAACAAAATATTATTTTAAATAATACACCTGTAATAAAATCCTGTCAATAACTTCTTTATTAATTTGTATTACTAATCTTCCCAATTCCTTTGTGCCTCAGCAGTTTAACAATCCCGCTAATCCTGAAATTCACCGGGCCATGTTTATCACTCCTCGCCATTTATTACCTATTATGCTTCTACAACCTTGTTCAGGTCAGCGATTAATGCAGCGGTATCAATACCATGTACCTGGGTTCCTTGCTCAATATTCTCAAATTGGGCGGCAGAGCAGCCAAAGCAGCCCATACCATAATTAATAAACGTTTCAATCGTTTGGGGATACTTTCTCACAACTTCACCAATGCTCATTTCAGCTGTAATTTTCATAGAAACCACTCCTTATTTATACTTTTTATTATTGTTTTTCATTTACCGGTTGTGGGTAATCGAGGCACTTGATAAACAATCGGTCAAAGTTTAAACTGGCAGGATTCAGATGGTAACCGGAGGAGCCGGCAATACTATTTCTCTAATGGCAGCTGCCAGGGCCGCCGCTGCAAGAGCCATGACCGCCTGAACAACCGCTCACTGGTACATTTAAAATGCCTGTTCTAATAAATTTCCCTCTCTTGCCGTAAGCGACCAGAGCTTTCTCAATCGCTCCAGTTATTGTTAGCGCAATAATTCCCCGCTGACGCAATGCTTTTTCTGCACCAGGACCGATTTGCGCCACTAGCACCACTTCAACATCAGCCAGCAGCTCCGCTTTCGCAGCTACTTCCTGATCATGAGAATCTGCAGGGCTCTGAATCATTTGCCTGGTTTCAAGCAGCGTATGGCTTCCACTGCCACTCACGTCATAAATAAGAAATTCGTTAGCCCTGCCAAAATGCTCATTAATCACTAACCCGTCAGTACTGACAACAGCAACTTTAGCCATGAGACTCACTCCTCTTTTTTATTCTTTGGAATCAACTGATGATACTGCAAATCCCGCAATATAAAACAAAAGAAGACCTTGCAGAATCCCCTTCTGCCTGGCCTTCAGATAATCCACTGATCAGCGTTAAAGTAATATTTTTGTTTTTCAGTATAGCATTTTGTTCCCATTAGCGTCAAGCAAAATTCTGGAAGAAGTGCAAATCTGGCGGTTGCACAATTCAGCTCTTCCTGCTTTAATAGTATTATGGTT
>Ga0366760_1020_pt1 | contig 18342 bp, 19 predicted proteins | sample TotcelHN113001L5_FD_207077 | JGI IMG/M metagenome (GOLD analysis project Ga0366760, IMG submission 207077) | Enriched cells from coal bed in the Powder River Basin, Montana, United States - Total cells N11 rep1 HSBNCT.N11.300.1.L5 ...
TTCATTTTGGAGATTCTCTTCATTCTTACGGCAGTCCAACAGTCAACGCCGCTTTTTCTCGCGCAAACTTTAACAAAGGAGTATGAGAACAATGAATATCTTGAGAAACAGAGTTTTTGATCGCAAGGTAGTTATTCGACTAAAAGACCGCATTTGTGAAACACCGGAAGAATTAGTTGACAGTGAGCTATTTAAACGGGTATTAAAGATTATGCTAACCGAGCTAGGCAAACGGCAATCCCGCTTGCTGGAAATCTTTAATGACAAAAATTGTATCACCGACAACGATATAACTATACTTATTAGCACGATCCGTGCTCTCATCAAATTACCCATTGGACAGGTTACCAGCATTGTACCCCAGTCTGAACAAATTACACGGGATCCGCACTTATTAGAAGAGTTCCTTCGGCACTTTTATAACTACTGGCGCAGTTTTGACCGTTTTCTGATTTGCCACTCCAGCGACGATGACCTCGATAAACGTCCCTATCGGACTTTCCACACTAGCGCCGAACAGCTTATGCATCTTGTCCGTGCAGTTTGGCGCGGCGTTTATGACAATGTAAGCGGCACTCATCCCAATATTTTTCGTCAAGTATCGTCAGGTGCCGGTGTCGCTGCTATTACCGTCACCAAAACGCTGCCCCTGCCGGCTGGCTATGAGTTCTTGAACACCATACCTGTCATCCGTGACGTAATGCTATTTCCGCCGCTGGTAATTGATCCCCCCATGAACAAGCGTACCGGCCAGTTTGTTGAGGTCGATGCTAACCCCCTTCACCGGGCAAAGCTCTCCCCCGATGAATGGCTATGTTATCCGGCACGAGTTGGGGAACTACTAATCAATATCTACTTTCATGAAACCTTCTACGATTTGGGCTTTGCCCTTACCAATTTATTTGAACTGGCCGATGACCAGGCACTAGAAGGAAGAAAACCGGACGCCATCTGCTTATTGGGTGTGCAAGGTACAGTGCTTGACGATTACGGCGTGTTCCCCACCGTGTTTTATGATGACAGTGCCAACAAACTCTTAGTCGGAGCTATTCCAGGCCGCCCCGAGTTCGGTTATTTTGGCTATTTGAAAAAAATGGCCCTAACTCTGCATAATATTTGCGTTATAAAAAATAAGCGTCTCCCTTTTCATGGTGCGCTGTTTCATATCATACTCAAAAGCGGCAAAAAGGCCACAGTCCTGGTTATGGGCGATACCGGCACCGGCAAATCGGAAACACTGGAAGCTCTTCGTATTTTAAGTGACGATATTCAAGACATTATTGTAATTGCAGATGATATGGGATCACTGGCTATTGATGACAACAACCGTATTATCGGTTATGGCACCGAGGTGGGCGCCTTTATCCGCCTGGATGACCTCCAGCCCGGTTATGCCTTTGGCCAGATAGACCGTACCATCATTATGAATGCCGGCCAAACCAATGCCCGCGTCGTATTACCGGTTACCTCCTATAAGCATGTCGTGCAAGGCTACCCGGTGGATATTGTTTTATATGCCAATAACTTTGAACAGGTCGACAATACCCACTCTGCTATCCATGAATTCGCTACCGTCGAAAGCGCCCTCCAGGTTTTCCGCGCAGGCGAGGCCATGAGCAAAGGTACTACCACCTCCTCCGGTCTGGTCCATTCCTATTTTGCCAACGTCTTTGGTCCCGCGCAGTACCCCGAGTTGCACGATGAAATTGCTGAGCGCTATTTCCGTACCTTTAGCACCACAGGCTTGTTCATCGGCGAAATGCGCACTCAGCTGAGCATCCCTTCCTGGGAACAACGGGGACCGGAAAAAGCTGCTCATGCCCTGTTAGACTTAATACGCAGCCGTTAATCAGCGCTTAAGACAAAGTCACGCACCACCCGTAAAACGGGTGGCTTGATTAAGCCCTAAAAGGGCATGTTACTTGCTGAGTCTCAAGACTCACTGAAAAGGTTACCGACCGCATAATTATTTCAGTCTGCCCCTAAAAGGGGCTACTTTTTTATGACTTCTTTACTGGCTCACCCGTAAACGGGTCAACCAATTCTTTCAGACACAGCTGGTCGGCAACAATATCATCTTGTAATTGCTCTCTAATATACTTCGCAATTGCCTCCTTGTTTCGTCCCACTGTATCCACAAAATATCCTTTGCACCAAAACTGCCGGTTGCCGTATTTGTATTTTAAATTCGCATGGCGGTCGAATATCATTAGCGAACTTTTCCCCTTCAAATACCCTACAAAATTAGCTACACTTATTTTCGGGGGAATACTTACTAGCATATGAATATGGTCTGGGCATGCGTTCGCTTCGTGTATTTCTACGCCTTTATACTCACATAGCTTTCTTAGAATTATCCCAATATCCGCTTTAATTTTCCCATCTATAACCTGTCTTCGGTATTTCGGTGCAAAGACAATGTGGTATTTACATCGCCACTTACTATGTGCTAGACTTTGAGTATCCATTTGGATGCGCCTCCTTTGTTTAGCTTTATGCGGTCGGCAAACCTGCATTTATTCTAACAAGGGAGGCTGCTTTTTTCGAGCCATAGCTATAAGCTTTTTGGAACCACACGCCTAGCGTGTGGTATTCTGCAGATGCAAATAAAGAAATGGCATCAGCTCCACGCTTGTGAAGCTGATGCCATTTTTTTGTCGTTACGAAGATGTTACTGTTCACCATCTGGCTGCGGCCTCGGGAACTATGCACGAGGGACAAGGGGACAGGTCCCTTGTCCCTCATATTCTATCAATTACACTTTTGGCTATTCCTGTTACCCTTGCTAAGTGCCGGACTGTGATCCCCGGCACTTTTTTCATTTTTCTTACCACTTCGTCACGTTGATTCTTCTCAAGGCCCTGCATTTCACTGACATTGGCAACTCCCAATTTCCTCAAACAACTGATTATTTCCTTATCTGACAGAATCACCTGCTGCTTGTAATCTAAACACTCATCTGTATTCTTGTCATCCATATATGCTCTAAATAAAGTTATAGCTCTCATTTTATCTTCTGAAAACATCCCAAGTGCGAAATCCACGTCCACGCTAACAGGGACCCCGACATATTCGTGATAACTGCTCCATAAATACCTTCTTACATCGTTAGTAATTCCTGCTTTTACTGGATTTTGATGGATATACCGCAAAACCATCAGAACATATTCATCTGACTCTACTACTTCGCTCTTAAACCGCTCCTGAAATAAGTGCCCCCACCGGTCGTATTTTTGATTATACCAATATACATAGCTGCTGCTTATACGTTTTATAATTTGAGATACAGATTCAGTCGTTTCCCTTATAAGCAAATGAATGTGATTATCCATCAAACAATAGCTGTACATCTCATAATTACTAATATTTTTATAATACCTTAAAGTATCTATGAATCTTTGCCTGTCCTCTACATCTTCAAACAAATTCTGCTTATTAATACCTCTGAGCATTATATGATATATCCCACTCACACTTCTCACTCGAGCCTTCCTTGACATATCAATCACCTCAGGAATTTAACTTGGGACAAGGAACCTGTCCCCTTGTCCCTGCTCGGTACTAATATTCTTTAGCTTCTTCTTCTCCTCTAAGCACTCTCAGAGCTCCTTCTGTTAAGGCAATCATTTCATTTTCGCCGGGAACTACCTTAATCTCTGCAATAAAGCGTACTCGTTCAGTAATTAGCTGCACGAGCATTTTATCATAGGCAAGCCCGCCGGTTAGCACAATAGCATCTACATTGCCATACAGTACGGCTGCATCTGCAGCTATTTCCTTAGCAATCTGATAGGCCATGGCTTCATATACCAACTTGGCTTTTGCATCGCCGGCCTCTATCCTTTTTACAACCTCCCTGCCGTCATTTGTGCCTAAATAGGCTACCAGTCCACCCTTGCCGGTGATTAATTTTTTAACCTCACTGAGGGTATATTTTCCGCAAAAGCAGAGCTCAAGCATATGCCCGGTGGGCACTGTGCCTACTCTTTCGGGTGAAAATGGTCCTTCCCCATAGAGAGCGTCATTTACATCGATGACTCTGCCTCCCTGGTGAACGCCTACCGTTACTCCTCCTCCCATGTGTGCAATAATTAAATTAGCTTTATCGTAAGGCTTACCTAAGTCCTTTGCAATTTGCCTGGCAACAGCCTTCTGATTTAAAGCATGAAATATACTTAACCGGTCATAGCCGGGCAGTCCTGATACTCTTGCAATGTCAGCAAGCTCATCGACTACAACAGGATCTACGATATACGAAGGAATATGCAGTTTATCGCCTATCTCTTTAGCAATAACTCCGCCTAAATTAGAGGCATGTTCTCCTCTTTCAGCAAGACGCAAAGCTTCCAGCATCGCAGCATTGACTGCATAGGTACCACCTGCGATAGGCTTCAAAAGTCCGCCGCGCCCAACTACTGCATCCAGGCTTTCAAGGGCTACGCCTTTTTCAGCGAGCATCTGCAGAATTCCGCTTTTTCTAAATTCATATTGATCAATAACGCTATCAAATGGAGCCAGTTCTTCATTGGAATACCTGACTACCTGTTCAAACAGCAATTGTTCATTGTCATAAACGGCAATTTTGGTTGAGGTTGACCCCGGATTAATTGCCAGTACTCTAAATTTATCTTTCATATTTAACTCCTCCTACTTACTTGCCATCAATATACCAATTGCAATGGAATTAAGCTTTGCAATATCAGAATCGGCTCTTGAAGTCAACACAATTGGTGCTTTTGCGCCAACAACAATCCCTGCAATTTTACCCTTGGCAAAAAATACGATGGACTTGTAGAGCATATTTCCCGGCTCGATAAAAGGCATGACCAAAATATCTGCATTGCCTGCCACAGGATTCGTAATTCCCTTATGTCGTGCAGCCTCAAGAGAAACGGCATTATCCAAAGCAAGTGGTCCGGCTACCAGACAGCCGCACAATTCACCACTTTCATTCATCTTCACTAATGCATCAGCATCAACCGTTGCCTTCATTTTGGGATTGACTTTCTCTACAGCACAAACACAGGCTACTTTGGGGTTATCATTCCCCAATGCATTAGCAACCTGTACTCCATTTTGAATAATTTGTTTCTTGGTAATTAAATCAGGTTCGATATTCATTGCTGCATCAGTAATATAGAACAACCTGTCATATCCGGCTATATCGGCTACAGCAACATGAGATAATACATTTTCTGTCCTTAGTCCGATATCTTTATCAAGCACTGCTTTTAAAATAATGGCAGTATCTACCAGCCCCTTCATGAGGACCTGTGCTTTGCCTTCCGAAACAAGTCGTACCGCTGTTCTGCAAGCCTGAACGATGTCTGGTTGTTCAATTATTGTAAATACGCTTATGTCAAGATGATTTTCTTGCGCAATCTGCCGGATTTGCTTTTCGTCCCCTACCAATATAGCCTCGGCAATACCTAGCTCTTTGGCATTTTTCACTGCAAGCAGTACTTCAAGATCTTGTGCTACTGCTACTGCAATCGTTTGAGGCCCCTTTTGCTGGGCAGTCTGGATAATTTCTTCAAAGTTTCTTATCATATTACAACCTCACCTCCGAGATTCTTTATGTGGGAATGCGGCAAGCTCTGCATCTGTTTTTTCACCGTAACCGGCTGCTTTTCCTGCAGTTTCTTACCTGTTTTTTTGTACTCAAAAAAACCGCCTTCTCCCCGCTAAGCAGATTTGGATATTATTGTTAACTCCAGTGACGTTACCCTTTTTGTTGCTGGACGTTAAATAAGACGTAAGTGACAAATACAAGTCCACAATACAAAAGGGGAGACAACAAATGAATTCAAAATATAAAAAACTAGTTATAGCAATAACAGGAGCTGCTTTTATCACCGGAGGACTTTCACCTATACTGTTTCCACATGCCATGGCCGCAATAAAATGGGATAAAAAGCCTATCCAAACACAGGCTGCAATTGAGGAAATTGATAAAGCAGCAACTCCTGCAGCCGTAACTAATAACCAACAGGAAAATGAAGAAAATGAACAAATCATGAATACGGAAGCGGTAATAACAGAAAGCAATGATACCGTGCGGCGCGTTGTTGTCAGCAGCATAGGCAAACAAACAGCTACTGTGCCAATTGAACAGGTAATTGTAGACAAACTTCAGCAAGAGGTTGACAGAGGCAACCAGCAGTGGCTGCTTGATCCCGTATCAGTAGTAAAAAACAATGCTGCAAAATATGGCTTTGATGCAAAGAAAGACAGTTTTACTCTTATATCACACGTAGCAAATAGTCCGTCAAGAACTGGCAAAGCCTATGTTCTTGTTGGTCATAATGCCGCATTTTATATAGTTGAATTAATCCAGCCTACCAGCTCAGGCCATAACAAGATATGGCAGATTGTATCCATCAAAGAAGCCACCGTAACTCAGCCGCAAAAACCGAATAAACCGGATGTGGGACCTGGTGTAGAAGGGCTTGATTATGACCGCGTCATCAAATGGCAGCAAGCTGTCGATGCCGGGCGCGAGCTGTGGCGTCTTGACCCCATGCAGGTCGCCAAGAATGAAGGAAAAAATTATGGCTTCTCCGATAAAGATCAATTTACTGTTATCCGTAAATTAAATAGCAGTCCCCTATCAAGACACGGACAAGTCGATGTCGAAGTAATTCACAACGACAAAAAATATACGATGATTCTTGTTAAGCCCTTTGGCGGAAACGATGCCATCTGGACAACTTACAAGGTGACAGGAACAGTTATCAAACCAGGCACTCCCATTGTTGATGAAAAAGTAATATACTCAACTGATAAGTACAAGAATTGGCAATGGTTCTTGCCTCAATATCCACAAGGTACGGGCGTAGCAGCAATGTATAGCTATGACCTGCAAGCCAAAAATATGAGAATGCAACAAGTTCCACAGGCAGTTATCGACAAGCTGCAAAAGGTTGACCTTGCGAATAAAGCAGCCTTAGTTGCCTATCTAGGTGGAACTTCTTCCAGTAATAACATTGGAATCGAGAAAGTAACTGTAAAGGGCTCAGAATTAACTGTCTCAGTAAAAGCAAAAAGCCCCCGTATTGATGCTCCGATGACTATGGATTATGTTAATCCCTTCGATTACGTGCTTATTGACCGCAGTTTATTTGAAACTGCCGGAGACATGAATGTAACCTTTATTGATCAAAACAAAAAAGTATTAGGAAAAATTAAAATGAGTCTGTGATGTAAAACACCCTTAGAGCTTGCATCTGCAAGTTCTAAGGGTGTTTTGTTTGGCGTGAATCTTAGATAAAAGTTCTATTCAACATTTAAAACTTTGTGTAATTGTACCCCTACTCGCAAGCTCAAATGAGGGTTCATGGTAACAAGCTTAAATGCCTTCGCAGCCGACTCAGTTCTCCCGCTTTCCACTTGGAGATAGATGCGCCGCAAAGGAACCCGCCTTTCCTCAATTACGTCAATTTCAAAATCATCGTCGACTACATATTTCAGTTCATCAGCCCTGCAGTTGATCATGTAGTTACTACCCGGCTTAGGCGATACGGTAACCCAGTCAATCCCCCACTCGTCCGGTACCGGGTTAGTACCATTTGTTTCAACCGTTACATACTTGCCGAGCTTCTTCAACGCTTGCACCAGCGGGCCTAAGTCATACAGCGTAGGCTCTCCGCCGGTAATGACCACAATAGGTTGTGTAAACTTCCAGGTACCAAAAATAGCGTCAACGTCAAGCATATTTGCTGCCTGGACATCAAAAGAGTGTCTGGTGTCACACCAGGGACAGCGCAAATTACAGCCGGCAAGACGGATAAAAGAAGCCCCTAAGCCTAAAAAAGTACCTTCACCTTGTATACTCTCAAATATTTCAACGATTGGATATAAAGTACTCATTGACCCACCTCAACATAAGAAGTAGGCGACTCCCATAATCTTATTCGGTAGACCGCTACCCCCAGGGGGGACAGCTTTTGCTCCAACACGTTATAATAATGTCTTGCCAGGTTTTCCGATGTCGTCCGGAAGTCATACACATCATTCAGCAGTTTATGATCGGCCTGCTCAATAATCTCTGTATTTACGATATCCTTCAGATCGCCAAAATCCATAACCATCCCTTCACTGGAACCTTCCGCTACAAGGCACTCATCCTGCCTTGACACAGTCACCTCCAGCCGGTAGGTATGGCCATGAATGTTAGCGCATTTCCCCTTATGGCCAGGCAATGAATGAGCCGAGTCAAACGTGAATATTTTTGTTATGCTGGTCTTCGCCATACTAACCCCCTACTTAGTTTGCCTATCCGCTATTTGAACTCTGTATGGCGGGCATAAGCATTGTGATTGTGTATTGATTCGTAGTTGATGCATTCCACGTCAAACCAGACAATGTCGGGATGCTTCCGAAAAGCAAGCACGGTATCGCGGATAACATCCTCGACAAACTTCGGATTGTCATAGGCCAGTTCTGTGACGTATTTCTCATCCTCCCGTTTCAGCAACGGATAAATAGGTGCACTCGCCTGTGCTTCCAGCAGCGCAACGAGATCCTCAAGCCAAACAAAGCGATCTTGCTGGTACTGAATTTTAACACGCATTGTGCTGCGTTGGTTATGGGCTCCGTATTTGGAGATTTCTTTGCTGCAGGGGCAAAGCGAAGTCACCGGTACGGACACGCCAAGAATAAATGAAAAAGTTCCATCTTCTAGAATGTCCCCCAAAAAGGTACAGTCATAATCGAGTACGCTTGTATATTTGCTGACAGGTGCCGTCTTTTCAATGAAGTACTTAAATGCCATCTCAATGTGGGCACGCTGGGCTTCAGTCCGTGCAGCAATTTCTCTCAGGATATGGCCGACCTCCTTGCTGGAGATGGGCTTTTGAGACCAGTCATTCAATACCTCGATGAACCGGCTCATATGGGTGCCTTTAAAGTTGTGAGGCAGATCCACTGTTAGCTGAATATTGGCCAGTACAGACTGGTGTTGTCCATCTTTTGACTGAATAGAAAAAGGCAGGTGTACATCGGTAAGACCCACTTTTTGAATAGCAATTCCTCTATCATCACGCATGCTTTGAATGTCTTTCATATTACACTCCATAAAAATTCATATCCTTTATCATAAACCGAAAACAAATGTTTGAAAAGATAATATTATCCTGTCCGAAACCGATTGCTACAAATCACCACCAGACTAATAATACAAAAAGGAGGAGTGAATATCACTCCTCCTTTTTGATACAGCGGGACGGTTCTTCTGGATCATAGGGTAGTTACTGTGCTTTGTAACGGTAAAATCCAGCTATTTTATAATAACCTACGGGATTTACCTTGTCATTATACTTAGGATTTCCCCATGCTTTCGTACCATCATAGGTAGTAATGGCAACTCCGCCATTTTGCGATCCAATAAACTGCTTTTTGGCCGGATCTATTACTATCCCCATATGTTCAGACTTACTAGGAGAAGATCCAAAAAGAATAATGTCACCAGGCAATGGAGTTGAGACCGCTTCAAACTTACCTACCGCCGGTATCTTGCTGCAATCCGAATAGGCATAGGTTAAACCAACCTGATTATAAACTTTACTAACAAAATGGGAGCAGTCCAATGTTCGATGAGGGGTTCCTTTGTATGTTTTCGCCTTAGCAATTATTGTATCCCTTTTTACTAAGGTAAAGTTCTGGGCTATATCACTTACTAATCTTATGCTTCGATTTGCGGCTACATAGCCATTTAGGGAAATAGCTATAGCTTGATTTCCCTTAGCTAAGCCGTCAATTTTATAGGAACCATTCGGGAGTGTCATAGCGTGCTTTGAGCCTACAGCGACCTTAACACCCGACAGGACTTTACCAGAACTGTCTTTTATCGTTCCACTAATAGAATAGGTTGGTGATGCCGCTGCAAAGGCAGGTATTATGCTGCACATCAAAATGAAAAGTGTTAAGAATAAGATCCAACTGTTTTTCTTATTCATCTTTTTCAGCCTTTCGCCAGTAATCTTACTACTGCAATATCATTACCTTTATTTATTGGCATTCTCTATTTTCCAACCATATCCTTTTTAGTAATTGTAAGTATTCAGCACGGCTGCAGTTCAGCATTGCTATTTTAATAGTGAATAACATTTTCAGTCTTCTGTATTTTTTTAATTATTTCTGCACCAGCAGCCGATTTGAAAAAATCATAGGTCCTTTGGGGTACTAAAGGCTTTATCTTCTCTAGTTCCCCATCATGGATAAATTGCCGTACCTTGGAGGCACTAATGGGTGCGCCCTCAACTTGCTTACGGTCAAGGACAATACAAGCTATTCCAGTCCTCTCCAGCTCTGTTTTCATTATTTTGTTGTAAATATTGGTGACATGGCTTAGCGGCTCTTCCCCTAGATAGCGTTTGGTTATTCCCAGGCATTTTGCTATATTATTTTTAAAAATTTCTATATCCAATTTGGCGTGTGCTTCTATTACCGAATCAGCATCTTTTATAAAATAAGAGGGAAAAGTTGCATTTGAGATTAAATAACTTCCTGTTTCATGGAGTACTATATTCTTTAGGTGCTGCACCCCCTTTTGAACTAACTCATACCTAATGGCAAAAGGCACTATTGACACATCTTCTGAGACAACAAAGATATGTAAAATGTCATTCTCCTTTGCTGCCTGTTCTATTAAATATTGATGTCCTAAAGTAAAAGGGTTTGCATTGACTACTACTGACGCGATAGAGGAGCCTGGCAGCTTGGTTTTAGCCAGATTGTTGAGATAATTTTTAAATCCGGCAGCTCTATTTTCCATAAACACGACTAAGCCTTCAACGCTGGCTATTTCATAGAAGCCCAGATCGGCGAAAAATTTAGCCTTATCCTCTTTTGTATATAGAAAAACTTCTATATTGCCCTTATGGTACTGCGCATTCAAAAGATGGGTAAGCACTTTATTTAACAGGCCTTCTCCCTGATAATCAGCATCTACGGCTAAACATCGCAATGTATTTTTAAAAAATGATCCTGTGGCAACCAATTTATCTTGCTTATATATACCCATTGTGTATTCTAAGTTGCCATCTTTTTGTATGCCTTCTTTTGTTAAAAGCAATTCCACCTCTTGCATTGCTTTTTTGTCGCTGCCGGATATGCGAACTTCTTCATATTCCATAGTAGGCTGCCTCCAATACGTGAATATACAAAATAGACTGTAACAGCCCACAGTCTATTTTGTGTAAGTCACTATTTTACTTTTCTAACAACGTCGATGATTGTGCCGTCTCTATACTCGACAAGAGCCACAACCTTATCTTCAAATTGGATTTTTTCAGGCACACCGGCCAAGGCATAGGCCTCCTCTTTCAACTCTTCAATTGTCCGTAAAGGCAGCGAAAGTTTAACCTTTTGCAAAGCCTCAAGCAAGTCCTGCCGTTTCGGATTAATTGCTATGCCCACTTCTGTAACAACAATATCTACGCTTTCACCGGGAGTGGTAATTGTCGTAACTTTTTCACAGATTGTAGGTATTCTGGTTCTTAAGAGCGGAGCAACAAGAATGGCACACTTGGCTCCTGCCGCAATATCCACATGACCGCCCGGAGCGCCCCGTAGAATACCATCATCAGAGCCAGTAACGACATTGACATTAAAATCAGTGTCAATTTCCAGAGCAGCAAGAATACCAAAATCAAGCTGGTTAACAAAGGCGCCTTTATTGAATGGGTTCGCATATTGTGATATGGAAATTTCAAAATGGCTGGGATGGGAATTTACAGATGCGATAGAAGGCAGATCGAAATCTTGTGCATCGACAATTGTCCTTATCAAGCCGTCATTTAACAGATCAAGCATCGGCTTGGTAATACCGCCTAGGGCAAATCCCATTTTAATTCCCTGCTTTTCCATATAGGGTCTTAAAAACCGGGTAACTGCCAGGGATGGACCACCACCACCTGTTTGGAAAGAGAATCCGTCTTTAAAATAGGGTGTATGTACTAAAACCTGCGCTGCTGCCTCGGCGATAATCAGTTCCCGCGGATCTTCTGTAAATCGCAGCATAGCATTAGCGATCTTCTTCGGGTTGCCGATTTCATCCACCACTACAACGAAGTCGACATCGACTTGCTCAATGCTAGGCGGGAAATTGGGGAAGTCTACCAGACAATCGGTAATGACTACTACTTTATCGGCATATTTTGCATCAACCATCGAATAAGAAAGGACGCCGCAGTCCGATTTACCGCCCTTACCGCGGGCATTGCCATACGCATCGGATGTAGGTGCACCAATAAAGGCGACATCAATATGAATATCTCCCGTTTCGATAGCCCGTACCCTGCCGCCATGGGAACGAATAAAGGCCACCTTTTTCAGAAGACCTTTAGAGACCGCTTCGCCAATGCTGCCTCTGATGCCGCTAGTTGAAATGCCTGTTATTACGCCGCTTGCGATATGCTTTACAATCGGATCATGGGCATCTCCCAGTGAGCTTGCGCATATCGTAATATCTTTGATCCCCATGGCAGCAATAGTTTCTACAACCATATTGACAATATAGTCTCCATCTCTGAAATGGTGGTGGAAAGATACTGTCATGCCGTCTTGTAAGCCGCTTTTTTTAATAACTTCTTGTAGACTTGGAACTACTTTATCCTGGCCAGGATCCACAAAAGCTCTGACAGTTGGACTTGCTTTTGTATATTCTTTATGATGAGAGTAATATTGCCCTTGAAAAGCTTCTACTCCATTAACCAAAAATTCATCCGGTATATTCCTGCCTGCCTTATTGATCATGATAAATCCCCCTCATAAATACCGGAAGCCTTTGCCAATTCTATCGTCCGTTTAGCACCTTCCAGCATGGCAATATCAATCATTTGCCCCTCTACCGTAAAAACACCTATACCGTCTTTGGCGTATTCATCTATTGCCCGGATGGTTTTTTCCGCTTTGGCAATTTCGGCCTGCGTAGGCGCAAAAATCTGATGAGTGATTGGAATTTGCTTAGGGCTTATGATGGATTTGCCGTCAAAGCCAAGCTGTTTGATAAGCCTTACTTCGCTTGCAAAGCCCTCCATATTATCGACATCAAGATAGACTGTGTCAAAACACATAATGCCGGCTGCTCTGGCAGCAATAACTACTTGTGTTCTCGCTCCCAAGAGTTCCACGCCTTCGGCTGAGCGGGTAGTCCGCATTGTTCTCACATAATCGCCTGCCCCGAAGGAAATGCCCATGAGGCGCTCGCTGCTTTTAGCCAGCTCATACGCTTTCATTACTCCCAGCGGAGTCTCAATAGCTGCCATCATCAGCGTTTGACCGATTGGAACACCGAACTCTTTTTCTGCCTTTTCAATCTCTTTTTCTGCTGCAAGCACATCTTCCGGAGTCTCGGTCTTGGGCACACGCACCGTATGAATTCCTCCGGCTACTGCAGCTCTAATGTCTTCTTTGAAATGAGGAGTATCCAACCCATTAATGCGCACCACCAGCTCAATGCCTTTATAATCAATACTTTTTAACGCATTATAAAGGGCAATTCTTGCAGAATCTTTCTGGGTTTGGGCAACAGCATCTTCCAGGTCAAATATAATGGAATCGGGTTTGTATACGTAAGCATCCTTTACAAGGCTGGCTTTTTGTGCATTGAGAAACATCATTGTACGGCGTAATCTGTTTTTCATTACATCCTAACCCCCCAGGGCAAATTCTCTTTTATCTCGGCAGCACGAAATACAGCGCACTCAACTCTTGCTTTAATCGTGCAGTCAACAGCCCCTTTATCCACCACTGTTACCCTTGCACTCTCAACCCCTAAGCGCTCTAACGTATGTAAAACAGTCGCTTTGATTTGCTTGCCATAGAGATTCATGACACTGCTGCTGATAAAAAGTTCGATGCCTTCATGGCTTGGTTCGATTGTGATTTGTACATCACTTGATTCTAAAGTGCCGGCTATTGCATTCTTTTTTAGTAACATCGTACACCCCGCCTTAGATTTTTCTTGCATTTACTCTAATTTTATAGTATTACATAGTTAATATAAGTCAAATACTAATTTATCTATGATTTATATAATACAAAACTTATATTCATGAGAGGCAACTATGAATAGTAGACAAGCCCAGTATATTCTTACCGTTTTGGAAGAAGGAAGCATCTCGAATGCTGCTAAAAAGCTGTACATCTCTCAACCCTCCTTAAGCCAAATGATTCATTCGATTGAACATAATTTAAATATAAGAATTTTCAATAGACATACCACCCCCATTTCACTGACCTTTGCAGGTACAAAATACGTTGAGGCTGCCAAAAAGATAGTAACCATCAACAGAAATCTAACAACCGCACTTAGCGAAATAAATGATGAAACCCATGGGGTAATAAGAGTCGGCATCTCTATCCATCGATCCATGTACCTGCTTCCCAAAATTCTACCGCTCTTTACAGACAAATATCCTGATGTGGCTATCCAACTGATTGAGGATAGTTCGGCTAAAATAGAAGAGTTAGCACTTAATGAAGAAATTGATTTGGCTTTCGTAAATCCGGAGCAGCAATTGGAAGAACTGGAGTATGTACTTCTGCAAAAGGAAAGAATGGTGTTATTTTCAAGTATTAATACTGAACTTGCTAAAAGAATTACTCCTAAAAGCGAAATTCTCATATCTGACGCTAAGGACGAGAAATTCATTGCATTGCATCCAGGGCAGGGCGTTAGAGTAATCCAGGATAAAATGTTTAGTGAGGCTACCATCTCCCCTAAGATCGTAGTTGAGACGAAAAGTGTAGAGGTCGCCAGAAGGTTAGCTATTGCCTGCAAGGCAGTCACTATTTATCCGGAAACAATGCTGGATAAGCTGGAGAGTTTAAACGATTCTACTTATTTTCCTATTACAGGAGAACAATTTAAAAGAAATTTTTACTTATGCCATAACAAGAACTTATATTTAGCTAAGTTTATGAAAGAGTTTATTACCATTACCCAAGCTGTATTAAAGTAAAGAGGAAAATCGCGGCATGAAAAAAAGCAGTCTTACATTTCAGTAAGGCTGCTTTTTTTCATAAATAATATAGAGTTTATAAATTCTGCTTTATACGGTCTACAATTTCGCTGTATTCGGCATCACTGAGCAGCACTTTCTTTGCTGGCATCATCTCAAAAGTACTCCCCCAGGAAGGACCATCCTGATACTTAGGAACCAAATGGAAATGAAGATGAGGGAGCTTATCCGAATAGGCTCCATAATTAATTTTATTCGGTGAAAAGGCCTTTTTCATAGCAGTTGCTGCTTTTGCAACATCCTTCATATATAATTCCAGCTCTTTTTCTTGTAATTCAAACAGCTCATTTACGTGTCCTTTGTAGGTTACAATACACCGGCCCCGATAAGTCTGCTCCTTAAATAAATAAAGCGTCGAAACCTCCAACGGGCATATTTCAATCATTAAATCATAAAGCCGATGATCTTTTTCACAATAGAAACAGGTATTCTCAGTGCTCATTTTTAGTTCTCCCCTTACTTATGTACTTGCTGCTTCTTCTCAATCATATACCTTTTTCCATTAATTCTCAATACTCAAAAAACATGCATTATCTCACTGGCTGTGCCTGCAAGCCATCTCATCCTGGCCACACTAAGGATTGATATCTTAACATAAATTTAACCACTATTTAACATTTGTTTCCAGGAGGGGTGCCATAATGAAAGCAATGGCGAACCTGTCTAATACAAATATTTTGGAGGTGTAATTTGTGTATCACTTTAACATGTTTATGTCAGGTCAATCCCGTCTAGGGCGAGTGTTAGTTACGCTGCTTGTACTAGTTTCGCTTATGTCCGGCATGACAGTATCTTATGCTGCTTACAAGGCCCCGGAAACATCTGCTATTACGATTATGCCGATTGACCGGGCAAAATTTCTTATCGGACAAAAGTTTGATTTCGCTATTGAAGTAAAGACTGATAGTCCTGCTAAAGCCATTGAGGTTACGATTAACGGTTTAGCAGCCGAGACATATTTTAGCAAACAAGCGATTACCAAGCTTGACAAGATGAGTACTTATCGTATTAACGAGGTTGCTTTTCCCCAAGCCGGTAAAGCAGTAGTGGCAGTAACGGTGACAACAGCACAAGGCATAGAAAAACGCACCGTAAGCTATGAAATTACCGCTGATAAAATAAACAAACCGGCCAAAAATGTCATTCTCTTCATTGGTGACGGCATGAGTCTGCAAGCCAGGCAAATCGCCCGTATTCTTTCTAAAGGTATTACCGAGGGAAAATATAACGACCTGCTTGAAATGGATAAAATGTCCAATCTGGCTTTAATAACCACGTCCGGCAATGACTCGCTGGTAACCGACTCAGCCAACAGTGCTTCGGCCTATGCCACCGGTCACAAAAGCACGGTAAATGCTATGGGCGTATATGCTGACAGCACAAAAGACCCTTTTGATGATCCTAAAGTAGAAAACATTATTGAGCTAGCAAAACGTACTCGCGGTATGGCTACCGGCATTGTTTCTACTGCTAATATAACGGACGCAACACCGGCAGCTATGCTGGCTCATACCCGCAAGCGGAGCGAGCAGAATTTCATTGCTGCCGAAATGCTTAACCCGCTGCACCGTCCTGATGTCATATTAGGCGGCGGTTCGCGCCACTTCCTTCCTAAGAGCGTACCTGGTTCTAAACGTACCGATGACCGCAACCTAATTGAAGAATTCAAAGGACAAGGTTATGCTGTGGCAACTAGCAAAACCGAATTGAACAAAATCGGTACACCCGATAAAATGCTTGGCCTTTTCCAGCTTGATAACATGGATGTATATGTTGACCGCGAGGTAACTAAGAACCCCGCAGTTCTCGGTAACTTCACCGACCAGCCAACTCTTATGGACATGACCAAAACCGCTATTGCTACCTTGAGCAAAAATAAGAACGGCTTCTTCCTCATGGTAGAAGGTGCTTCTATTGACAAACAGCTTCATACCATGGACTGGCAGCGGGCTGCTTATGACACTATTGAAATGGACAAAGCAATTGGCATCGCCAAAGAATTTGCTAAAAAGAATGCAGACACCCTGATTGTTGTTGTAGCTGACCATGCACACGGTGCTAGCATAACAGGCACTTATCATGAGCTGGACGGTAAAACAGGCCGTGAAGCTGTCCGCATTTATGCGGATGCCGGCTGGCCGACCTTTGCCGATGCTGACGGCGACGGGTTCCCCGATGATCCCAATCCAAGTGTAACCTTGGCAGTTCAATTCGCCAATCATCCCGATTATTATGAGAACTACCACTTCCAGGAGGTTCCTACTGCACCGGCAATTATGGCAAATGGCAAGGCAGTTGCCAATCCCAAACGAGCCGAGCAAGGCGGAGTATTAAAAGAAGGTAATATTCCTACCTCTGATCCGTCGGAAGTACATGCAGCCGATGACGTACCCCTGACTGCCGAAGGTCCCGGTGCCGACTACTTCAAAGGGATAATGGACAATACGGAAGTATTTTATGGAATTGTAAGGGCCTTAGGCCTGGATGGCCGCAAAAGCCAAAAATAAATAGCCCTTCACTACCTGCTCAGGAGGCATACTTATGACCAATTTAGCCAGGCGCGTAAGTATAATTACTCTTATAATAGTGCTGGCTGGGTTATCGCTGCCTTTGGTAGAACAAGACGGGACGGTTCCTTATGAGGAGTCGTCCTTGTTCTTCTCTACCGCCCAAGCGGCACCAGCGTGGCTGCCATGGTTCGGCGAGCAAGCCACCGCCCTTGATTTCAGTGAATTATACAGCGGTGCTTCGCCGCTGGGACTGGAACTATCACCAAAGCTGAAAAATCTTGAAGGAAAGAAAGTTCGTATAAGCGGCTTTATGGCACCGCCTCTTAAACCAACCCTTAGCTTTTTTGTTTTAACAAAAGTTCCTATGTCTATCTGTCCCTTTTGTTCCACCGATGCTGACTGGCCTAATGATATCGTGTTGGTCAAGCTTTTGCAGCCAGTCACCGCATTACCTTTTGACCGTCCTATTACCGTGACCGGTCAATTGGAAGTGGGCTATCAGGTGGATGATGAAACCGGCTTTGTCAGCCTAGTGCGCATAGTTGCCGATACAATCGAAGAGGCCAATTGATTAAGAGGAGTTGATACTATGTTGGAAGTAAATCATGTGCGAAAAGACTTCCGTGATGGCCGCCAGACGATAACGGCTGTTGCTGTTGACAGCCTCACGGTAAAAGCCGGCGAACAAATGGCGTTAGTCGGGCCAAGCGGTTCAGGAAAAACGACTCTCTTACACCTGCTGTCAGGCCTGTTGACTCCGACCAGCGGTGAGATAAAGTACGATAATACGAAGATTTCAGCTATGC
>Ga0366760_1028_pt1 | contig 15354 bp, 12 predicted proteins | sample TotcelHN113001L5_FD_207077 | JGI IMG/M metagenome (GOLD analysis project Ga0366760, IMG submission 207077) | Enriched cells from coal bed in the Powder River Basin, Montana, United States - Total cells N11 rep1 HSBNCT.N11.300.1.L5 ...
TAGAACAATACCACCGGCCAACAATAACAAGAGAGAATTTTTGCTGAATAAATTGGCACCAAATTTCAAAAAATTCATATACATTACACCTCCTCGCACTTATTCTAATTTTCCCGTAGTATGAAAGCTTTATGTATTTTAATTTAAGGATTCATTCCATAATACATTATCATCAATTATCACTAATCTTGTCATCACTTCTAACCAATATTGAATAAAAATAGTAGGTACATATTGCCAATAGTAACGCTGTCGCTGAAAATAAAACGAAATATCCCAGATGCTCAGCTACACCGCCCAATATGGCGGCAGAAAGAGCCGTTCCAATATCACCAGCTGCAATCATAATACCTAGAGCAGTACCTCGATTCGTTTGCTGGATTCGCTCTACTAAAAGTAAAACCAAGGTGGGATAAACAACACCAAATCCTAGCCCAAACAGAAGTCCTGAAAGAACCAGTATCATAGGCGAAATAGTAATCAATAGCAATACGATACCGAGCAACATTGTAATACTCGCATATAGTGTCGCATTTAAGAGCCCTAAGATATGACCTATCTTTTGTACAAAAACACGGGAAAAAATCACGGATATGGCAAAAGCAATAAAGAAAAGAGAGTAAAAATCAACACCCTTATCAATGGAAGCAAGTGGGATAAAGGTTAGAGCTGCACTAAAAGCAAAACTTGCTGCAAACTGAGAAAGAGTCGTCGCACAAACAACATTGGATTTCAGTACATCCATAAATGGTGCTCGAACAACATTTCTCGCAGCTAGCTGAATTGGCTGAGAGCGCCACTTCATCACATTAAAAGCAATCCCAATTAGAATAACACTAATACCAACAAGTGCATAGAATCCAAAATTATCAAAAGCTACCTGAGCCATGCTCATGCTAAGACCAAGACCACACATGGTAGTTAACGTATACATGGCAATCGAGTTGGAATTACTTTCCCCTGATCCGATACTGCTGGCAAAGGTAACTGCTCCTGTACCATAAAAGGCCTGCCCAATACCGTAAAGGAATCGTAAAACAAAAAAGCCCAAAAAACTTGTCGCCCACCAGTAACCAACAGTTGATAAAATAAGTACAATTTGTCCAAGGAGAATCACTGGGCGACTGCCTTTAGTATCCACTTGAAAGCCGATCCACGGCCTTATAATGAGAGAACTCATTGCCGTAGCGCCCATAATAATCCCAATTTGCGTCTCACTGAATCCGCTATTGTGTAAAAAAACTGGTAATACAGGAACCAATAAGGAAGTACCAAGAATGGTATTGAAATGAGAAATTGCAATACTTTGAAATTGTTGGTTCTTAAAAATCTGAAATGAATTAGCCATGAATAACCCCTTTTAGTCAACGTGATATCTTATATGAAATAAAACGAAGGATAGCCCCCTCTTTACTATGAAATATTCAATCCCGCAAAGTAAAGTACTTTGCAGGATTCTTTCTTGCCTCGCTTCCTATTATACAACGAACTTACCCCTTATTACGTACTAATTTTAAACGTTAAGGCTTTGATTCCATCTGAAGACGATCAAACTTACTGATGGTATTAACCAGATGATTATTAAAAATTTGACGTGCTATCACCAGCAGCTCTCGAATCATGGGATCTTGCAGTGAATACGATACTCGTGTTCCATCTTTGCGGGTTTTAACAATGTTTTTATTGCGAAGAATCGCTAATTGCTGGGAAATAACGGCCCCTCCAACACCACATAGTGACTGCAGCTCATTGACGTTCTTATCGCCATCACATAGGATCTCTAAAATATTAATTCGCAATGGGTGAGATAATGCTTTAAAAAAATCAGCCTTAAACTCTTGGATTTCTCTATTCATACTGTCTACTCCTTCTGCACCAAAACCTCTTTTGTCCACACTTCATAATGATAACTTTATAATTCATATTCAAAGATAACTATATAGTATTAATTGAATATATGATACTATGTATCTATCTATATTTCAATATAATAATGTTTCACATTTTTTGCATAGAGGTGTATAATAATGAGCATATTGTTTTTCGGACTGAAAGGGGATTTACATGACACGCGCTATTAGAATACCACTAAAACGTTATTTTACTAGATTTTTTAAGAAAGATTTATTAGCAGGTCTGACAGTAGGTGTGATTTCTCTGCCCTTAGCCATGGCCTTCGCAATTGCTTCTGGCGCAAATCCTGAAAATGGTATTTATACCACAATTATTGCAGCTTGCCTAGTCGCTCTATTTGGTGGAAGCAGATATCAAGTTGCTGGTCCTACCGGTGCTTTTATTCCTATCTTGCTTTCCATTGTACTCACCTACGGATTTGAGAACCTTCTGATTGCTGGATTCTTATCCGGAATCATACTGGTTGTCATGGGACTTTTAGATATGGGATCTCTGATTAAATTCATTCCCCGCTCTGTTACCATTGGTTTTACAGCCGGTATTGCTGTCAACATTTTTGCCGGCCAGATTTCTAACTTCTTTGGTTTAACTGGCCTTGAACGTCATGAAAGCTTTTTATCTAATATGCAGGAAATCATAACCCACTTCGATACGATTAATCCTTATAGTACATTAACTGCAGTCATTTGCCTAGCAGTGATTCTCATAACACCTCGATTTCTACCAAAAGTGCCTGGTTCTCTCGTTGGACTCATCCTATCGACAATGACCGCAACTTTATTCTTTCCAAACGATGTAATTACTATCGCTTCTGCTTTCGGTGGAATCCCCAGCGATTTACCTCATATGCAATTTCCTGACATTACACTCGAAAAAGTACAGCTGCTGCTTCAGCCAGCTCTTACAATAGCTATATTAGGTGCCATTGAGTCTTTACTATCTGCCGTTGTAGCCGATGGTCTGACAGGTACACAGCATAACAGCAATCGTGAATTACTAGGACAAGGTATCGCCAATATAGTAATTCCCTTATTTGGGGGAATCCCGGCTACAGGTGCCATTGCCCGTACGGCAACCAATATTAAATCTGGCGCGGCAACACGATACTCTGTTATAATTTCCGCCATCTTCGTACTCCTTACGATGCTCGCTCTTGCGCCCTATGCAGGTCTTATTCCACTAGCAAGCATGGCTCCTGTTTTAATGGTTGTTTCTTATAATATGAGTCAGCATCAAGCCTTTATTAGTATCGCAAAAGTCAAATCCTTAAGCACCGGAGTCTTACTTATTACCTTCTTCCTTACCGTATTTGCAAACTTAACGGTAGCTGTGGAAATTGGTTTATTACTTACGATGATGCTGTTCATCAAACGAATGAGTGAAATCATGGTCGTAACACAAGTTATACCCGATCACGAGAACCATTTAATTGATATCGCAGACCAAAATGCACTTCATACCTATGATTGTTCCCAAATTAGCATTTTTAGCATTGAAGGCCCTTTATTCTTTGGGGCAGCGCAAATGTTTTCAGAAAGCATCATGAGTACAATTCACTATGATCCTAAAATTATTATATTACGCATGAGCCGAGTTCCAATTATGGACATTACGGGAGAAAACCATTTACGCATGATCGTAGAAAATATCCAGAAAAAGGGCATCACCGTCTTGATTTCTGGTTTAAATGAACAACCGGAGAAAAAAATGAAAAAAACTGGTCTTTATGATCAGATTGGACAAGACCGTTTCTTTCCTCACACCAATCATGCAATCGCCTATGCACTAGAGCAGATTAATAAAAACCATTGCAACACCTGTCAAAAAATAAATGGAAATGAATGCGTGTTAGATAGAAAATAATGAAAATGGAATGAAACCTCTTACAAACATGGATACTTTGTAAGAGGTTTCATTCCATTTCACACCTATTTAAAGTTCAATACATATTGCCTTGCTTATATGTATCTTACAATCATTCATCCTCTGTAGTACAGTACGGAAAAACTATTCTGCAATCGGCTGGGCTTCACCATTTGCCTGTTCTTCCGGTATAATTTTTTCTACCTTAACATGCAAGGGAAGAATAATAGAAGACGAAATTGCCGTAGTATCACTATAGGCAGGACTGAACACTGACTTTTGGATTGATTCAATCACTGCAGTATCAAAGGCAGCATCTCCAGAACTAGTAATGATCTTCACCTCGCCATCTACCGTTCCATTCACAGATATCGTTGCCTTAACCTTCACAGATACTGTTTGCTCTGCGTATTTTTCCTTCACATCCTGAGGCAAAGAAATCGCCGCCAACGTAATAATCTGGGGAGGTGTCACTTGAGGTTTGTCTTTAGCGAAAGCAGTTACTGACATTCCTGTTGTCAATAATAACATGAGTACTACAATAAATTGCATTTTTTTCACACGAATACACCCTCTTTACCTTTTTTATCTATTTTGAAATCAGAACACTCGTCCTGCTCCATGCCAGTCCAAAAGCTTATCAGCCCGCCCTAGTTAAAACCGTCTCTATTTAGCCTTCTTTATCATTATAGAGACAATGAAAATCATTGTCAATTAAAGTCTTCGAATATCTTGGTATTTGTTTCAAAGCCAATAGTCGTCTTAGAAACAAATAAAAAATACAGTTAGAACCGTTTAAATCGATTCTAACTGTATTTTTGCACCAGCGCATTTTATAAACCGTAATATGTCAGCATTTCCTTTATTTTCGGCATTGTTTCCGCCTTTGGTTCTCTAACTGGAAACCGGCATAAGCCAACAGGCATATTGGATAATACCAAAGATTTTTTTAGTACAGAGGGAACCGTCGCCAATTTCAAGACACTGCGCAGCATTTCAATCTGCTGCTGTGCTTGTTCTGCTTCTTCCAACCGGCTATTCATAAAGTTTTCATAGATGGCAACATCATTCTTCGTCAAAAGATTGGCTGTTGCTGCAATAGCCCCTTTGGCACCAATTTTAAGTGCTTTTAAAATCAAGGAATCCGAGCCGGAAAGCACCGCAAACTTTTGATTTTTTGTTGCCTTTATATAGCCTTCTATATTGTCAATATTACCACTGCTGTCTTTAATACCGATAATGTTGTCAACTTTTGCTAATTCGGCAACGGTTTCAACGGCAATATTAATTCCTGTATTTTTAGGAATGTTGTATAAAATAATCGGAATCGTTACGGCTGCAGCAACCGCTTTATAATGATAAAGCAGTTCTTCCTGGGATGGCACTAAAATATGGGGTGATGACTGACAATGCGTCGGCACCAATTTGTTCCATTTTTTTAGATAAAGCAATCACTTCCGCAGTGCTATTCCCGCCGGTGCCAACATAAACCGGAACTCTTTTACCCACTTCCTCAATAACACATTTGGCAAAGTCTACTTTTTCTTGATTGTTTAGCAGATGAAATTCACCATTTGTCCCAAGAATAAAAATCCCATAAACACCTCAGCAATTAATTTGTTAACCAATTGTTTTGTCGCCTGAAAATCAATTGCTTGATTTTCATCAAAAGGAGTGACCATCGCCACATAAGACTGGTGTTTTTATTGGGTTATGCTGGACTTAAACTCCTATGTCACACTAACATAGGAGCATCAGATCCAAAATTGACATCCATTACATCTTGTTCTTTTTATTTGGCTTCAGCAAGAAAAGCATTTAATTTCGTCAGAATTTCGACTTTGTTCATAATATTGTCAATACCAATAATTTTCTGCGGCAATTTCTTTGATTCCAATTCTTTGGCAACATCGCTCAAGGTAACAATCAAAGCTCCATTAAAACCTGCAACTGCATCCAGCGAACCATGTTCAATCTTGATGGGAAGCTTATTCTCACTAATCACCTGTTTGAGTTTGATATTTAGCATCAAACTTGATCCTACACCTGCACGGCAAGCAACTAACCCTTTAAATTCCATTTTGTATACCCCTTTTTTATAAATTTTTAATATACTGCATTACCTCTGACGCATCTTTCGCTTGATCCAGGAACTCGTAAAATTTTTTGTGTTCCAACAATCCCGTCAAATCTGCCAAAGTATTGATATGACTTTCATTATCTAGAGCACTCAAACAAAATAAATATTTCACCGGATCATTTTCTTTATTTCCAAATACAACCGGCTCTTTTAATGTTGCAATACCGATAGCACTTTCAATTGCTCCGGCCTCCGGCCTGGCATGAGGTAAGGCAACATGCTTCGTTAGAACGAAATAAGGCCCCCCCTCTTTAGCCGTCTTTATAATCGTCTCAATGTACGATGACTTTATCTTGCCATTTTGCAACAAGGCATCAGCTGCTTGACGGACTGCATCTTCCCAATCTTTCGCATCAATATTCAAACGAATCAGCTTCTCACTGGTCAAATCCTTTAACATCTACCCTAGCCCCTTTTCCTACTATTCTCCAAGTTTTTCTATCAACACTTCAAATTTGGCATTTTTAATCAATGGCGAATCGTCCTTGAGCTTACACCAATTAAAGCAGCCATACTCGCACTATCAAGTACTTTTTTTTCAATATCAAACAGTTCCAGTATTTTTAAAATCCTTTTGCTCTGAATATCCAATACCTTACACCTCGCTTGCTACAATTTGATTATAACAGCACCTCAACGCTCCACCTAGACATTAAACTTCCACAGCTTGTGGAAGTACAACCTAAAGCCTGCATATTCACTTAGTCGAAGGCACTTGACTCATTGGAAAATGAAATGCAGCCAGTTTAACGTTTTTCAACTCATACTTTTAATAAGTTAGAAAGAACCATTACCGTCCTTTTTACGCCATAATTAACTGCCCAGTCAATAATATCCCAGGAGATGTCAAAGTGACTGCAAGTAAATGGATCCTGAAAGAAAGATTTTTCCTAAACGATTGTATATTTTTATTTCAATGGGTATAATATAAGAAAAGGACTGACGTGCTCGAAACACGCCAGCCCCACAGGATGTCTAACCGGAAACGGTTAGCCCAAAAGAGTTAGTTACAATAAGTAACCGCTTACCTTTGGCTAGGAGCGGTTACTTGCCTTTTATGACTAAAACTACTAAAGTAGCAAACATAATCATCACAACTAAGGACTCATATGTAGTCATTAAGCATCACCCCCTTATTACGGGAGTGCCAACCGCTCCGTATACAACCTGTACAATTATTATAGCATAATCTACCAGATGAAAAGATCAGAAATTTTGCCTATAAGAAAGAAGTACACGTCTAAAAAATAAAACCTTTTGAACCGCGAAGACGCGAAGAATATGAAGAACACGAAGGATTATCTATAATACCCCTTCGCGTCCTTCGCATTTCATCACTGTTTTTTGGCTTTCTCTGTGTCCTCTGTGGATCTTTGCGCCCTCTGTGTTTAACGTTCTTCTCCGACTCATACTTTTTATAAAAAAGAACTATTACCGCATCCTTTTATCATAAGGTACAGTAAGTTTTTTTTTGCCCGTAATTAACTGCGCAGCCAGTAATATGCGGTGAGTACAAGGGGTATTGCCAGAGCAACAGCCGATATGGCACTCCATTCCTTTCCAGCCAGAGGCGCGATAATTCCGAACAACGTAATCACTATAATGACCACTGGCAGCAGCCAAATTTGCCTGGACGACTGCCGTACTGGAGGAATCGCTTTCGCCTGCTGCTTATTCGCCCCATTGCTTTTGTTCGACCTGAATTTGACAAACCAGGCATAAATGCCAGTGATGATCATAATGCAGGTCAAGGCATCCGTAATAAACCATAAGATTTTCAGCGGTAAGGTGTCATGATTGCTAAAGTGAATTGGATTAGCCATAGAAAGCGTCTGGATATACCAAGGCTGCTGAATGACGGCAGTAACCTTTCCCGTAGACGCATCAACCCAGACAGGCTTATTGAAGTGTGCAGCCAAACCTTCCCCCTGTGTGCGAACTGTATAATGCCAGCGCATTTTTCCGTCTTCCTGGGGCAATTCAATCCCCGTTATTCTGCGGTCAGGCAAAGCGGCTTGGGCCGTTTTGATTGCCTCATCAATAGAAATACGCTGGACAGAAAAAGGCTTGTCTTGATACTCAATCAAGAATTCTTTGCGTATACTTTCATTCCAAGCATTATGAATCGGACCTGCAAATATAAAAACAAAGCCGCTTACACTTAATAATACTGTCCAGGAAAGTGTGGCAATCCCCAGTAATTTATGCCAGTCCATCCAATAGATGCGCCGATGGGAAGAACGAATCGTCCCAAAGGAGATGTTTTTCATAAAGGGTGCATACAGCCAGATGCCTGAGATTAAAGCTACAACGCTCAATCCGCACATTCCTCCGAACAAGTTCCTGCCGAATGACCCGAGATACATATCAACATGCATCCGATAGGCAAATTCCATGAATTTCGGAATCACCTCATACCTCACTTGTTCATTAGACCGTTTTATGAATCGGGCTGTGTTCAAATCTAGACGAATATACTCATAGCCCTTATCTTGAGACCGCAAGGAAAAGCCGTTAATATGCTTTTCATGATCCAGATAGACAGCACGCAGATTGTAGTCGGGGTAACCTTCCAGCACTGCTTCCGCCTGCTTGCCCACAGATAGCTTTGTCACATCCGCTAAGGATGCTTCTGAAGCCGTAGGTACACTAACCTGATTAAACGCCGTTATTTCCCGGCCAAAAATCAGGGGTAAGGTGCTTGCACACATACTAAACAGAAAAAGTGCACAGATCAAACTCGCCCATTTGTGGATTTTATACCAATATTTCATTGTTTAGAAAATCTCCTCCTGCCTACATTACCAGAACGACCCTATGTAAATGGTTCAGCGTATTGCGGCGTAAATTTTGCAGCAGCTGGATACGATTTTTTTCTCAAGCAATCGTCATGCAGAAAGCATTCAATAATAATTATCATTATCATCAAATGCTTAAAAATTTTTCCATCCACAGCCCTTTTCAATTATGCAGCATGCTAAATCAGCTGAAAGTTGACAACTTTTAATTAGTATAACATTCATTCTTCAAGTATTCCAGCCCAGTATAAACGACTCCAACCAAACCTGTCCCCCTTTACAAAAGCAAGATAACCAGCAGTATTACTACGGTAACGCAAATATTGTCGTGATATAAAAGAGCATAAATATATCATTTCGGAGTATTTATAATACCTTTCCAACATCAAAATAAGGATTTTTTAAACTCACGGGGCGTCATTCCATAGGTTTTCTTAAACACCATCGCAAACTTTCCGGCACTTTCATAGCCCACCGCGGCGGCAATCTCCTGCATCGTCATGCTGTGTGACATTAAGCGTGCAGCCTGCATCCGCGCTTCACCGCGCAGGGCGTACTTTAACTGCTCAAATACCACCACTAGATCCGGTGTATTATAGTGCTGACTTTGCCAGTGCAAAGCCTCCTCAAGCTGAAAGGGCCCATCAATCAAATCCCCCCGTACATGGGCTGCAAGAAAGTCATCACATACCAGCACACTTGTCCACCAAACCGGCTCATCAGCACCAATAACCAGCTTAACCGTCTGTCCCCGGTGAACCAGTATATGGATGCCCCGCCTCAGCCGCCTGGCTTTTTTCCCTGGTTCAATCACGGTAATATTGCCCCGTTCTACGGAACAAATCCACACGCCCATTGGCACAACCCCATAGCTGTACGTTACTACTTCCTTCACCATAAAGCGAGCATAACTGGCCACCAAGCCTGGTGACGGATGAGTATCCAAAAGGTAACCTCCGCTGCGGTCACTTGTATAATAGTCGTTATAAGCCGGCGGCAGGCAATAAATATGTGCATCGCCGTCACGGGTTTCTTTGCATCCCAAATGCTTCGCCAGTCCACTACTGCCTAACCTGTATTCATTGGTTTCCACAATCATCATCCTTCCACAAGAGGCGCAGACTGCCTACGTCGATCTGCCAATTACTTTTTTATTATAACATGATAAAATCGTCAATTGTCTCAATAAATTGCCCAAAACAACTCGTTTTTTTCCCTTAACGACAAAGAAAAACCCACATAGATGTCCTAAAATCCAGGGATTCCCTCACAATCCCCAGTCTGTATCCTGCTTGCCACTTAAGCCCCGCCAGGTTTTCCAGCAGTTGACGCCTCTAAAATTGCCTTGTTATACTGAGACAATCCGGATTGAGAACAATTATTACTATTAACACCGAAGACATCACTTTTTTGTATTATAGATAGTTCTCACCATGGTGTTAGTCTTACTGGGCGTCGGATATTATATGACAGCAAGAATCAGCGGAGAGGAAATACAATATAAAACGATGGGCGCTTCCCGGGGCAGCATCCGTTCTGTCATACAGGCAACAGGGTTGCTTGAGCCGCTGGACAAGTCGATACGAATTAATAACGTACCCTTTACTGTTGTCGGAATGTTTGCCTCCAAGGGGCAAAATACCAAGGGCAATAACCAGGATGATTTTGTGCTGGTACCTGTAACTGCAGCCCAAAGCAGGCTGGTTCGCTGGAATACGCCGGGGCGTATCGACATGATCTTCATTAAAGGCGTTTCGATGAACTCCTTGCAGTTTATTCAGCATGAGACAGAGTCATTGCTGCGTGAGCGGCATAAGATAAAAGCCGGAGAAGCTGATGACTTTGCAGTAAGAAATATAAGCCAGTTCCTGGAGGCGCGGCGCAAGACAACAACCATCATGTCCATGCTGCTTGGCTCTATCGCCTTTATATCTCTTGTAGTGGGCGGGATCGGCATTATGAATATCATGCTGGTATCTGTATCAGAGCGTACTCGGGAGATCGGAATCCGGATGGCTGTCGGTGCCAAAGCGAAAGAAATTCGACTGCAGTTTTTGCTGGAGGCATTTGTCTTGTCCATGCTTGGCGGTATGTTAGGGATTCTGCTGGGAGTATTAACAGGATATATGCTGGCTTCCTTTACCGAAGCCCCGCCGCTATTTACTGCTACATCCATTATTCTGGCATTTGTCTTCTCGGCAACTGTTGGAATCGGCTTTGGCTATTACCCTGCGTATAAGGCTTCTTGTTTACATCCGATTGATGCGTTGAAATATGAGTAATTGTTTTTGATAAAAAAAGGCAGCACCATTCCCTCGGGAAAGGTGCTGCCTTTTTCGCGTCGATACATCTTGCTGCTACTATAAATTAAAGGATTTCCTAAATTGGCTGGGAGTGAAGCCATGGACTTTTTTAAAGGCGGCGGTAAACTTACCATGGCTTTCATAACCCACCGTTTCGGCAATATTTTTTATACTAAGCTCATCGTTCCACAGCAGGCGCATGGCATATTTCATTTTTTCCCCTCGTACATAGTCAGCGATGGTCATTCCATACCACCGTTTAAAACAACGATAAAGTTTGGGCACGCTCATTTCTGCCAGAATCGCCAGTTTGTCAAGTTTAGGTGGTGCAAGGATATTCCGATCCAGTTCCGCTTTGACCAACCAAACGTACTTCCGGTTTTGATAACTCAGGTGATTTTTACGCTCGCCCTTCAGATATTTCTTCCAACCTATCTCATGCTCCTGATTACGCTGAATGATGGAAAGAAGCTCAATTGCTTTACCCTCATAATAAACCAAAGAGATTTGGGCATTTATAACGGCACATTTCAATTGGTCAAAAATCAACATAATCTCCGGAGTATCATACTGGAGTGGGCTCCAGGCCAAAGCATCTTTCGCGGTAAAGAGCTGTTCCTGAGGCCGATCTTTGAAGTACGCGGCAATAAAATGATCACATATCGTAATACTGGTGTAAACCTGCCGGTTAGGAGCGGTAAAGGTTACCTTGACAGGCTGGCCCTGATGAACAAGGAGATGCATGCCCGGCTGTAACTGCCGAGCCTTTTTGCCTTTTTCAGTAATGGTTAGGTTGCCGGAGTCGAAAGAACATAACCACAGGCAATTGTCTGGAAAGGTGTAGATTCTAGTAATTGTCTCAGTTGGTTTAAAATAAGCTCTGGTTAGAACCAGCCCTGACGCAGGATGAATATCAACAAGCCAGTTATTGTCAGCTTCTGGCTCCCGTTTATATAGAATGCCATTTCTATAATTATTCTTTTTAGCGCCTAATTGCACTGCCAGTCCCTCGCTTCCCAGCAGGTCATCATTCTGTGTATTCATATTATCATCCTTTCTTTAGAGGGAAAGTGAATTGATCTTTTTCATTTGTTGCTTTCAGGATAACATGCATTACATCTGATAACAAATACAAAATTAGTCCATATTGATATAAGCATGGTCCTTTTTTATAAAATTGCGGTCTAAATAAACATTGGACACCCCTGATAATCATTATCGCCACAAGCTGATTGATGGCAGGTTCTATACCTCCTCTCCCTTCCTCTGGCAGTGATTGACGAAGAAAGATTCACCTTGCTATAATGAGCCACAAGCTGCTTGAATTCCATAGTTAAGAAAGGTGGTTAATTAATTACATCGCTGAACAGAATGAATTGCAAAAGATAGTGATAATGATTATTTTTATCGATATATGCACGATATAAGGGAGTCGAGAAAAAATGAATAAAAGAGTTTCCCCTGCCATCCGCGGCTTGCTTTACGCTTTAATTGGCAGCAGCCTGTTCTGGCATATGCCAGTAATTGTCTATGCTGCCGGAGAAGATACAGAAAAACCGGATGCTGAGCAAGCATCGGTGACAGAAACCGCTGATAACCAACGTGAATTTACACTGGAAGGTCTGGAAGTGACGGCAGATCGCGACCGAAGAACAGGCTTGCCGCCTGCTTATGCTGGTGGTAAGATAGCACGCGGCAGCCAGGTGGGCCTGCTTGGCAATAAAGACTTTTTGGATACCCCCTTTGCTATCACCAGCTATACCACCGAGCTGATGGAAGACCAGCAGGCGAAAAACCTCACCGACGTACTGACCAATGACCCATCGGTACGCTCCAATGCCTATGCTTCTTATTATGGGATGTGGACGATCCGCGGCTTTCCCGTATTAAACGAGGATGTTGGCTTTAACGGCTTATATGGCATTGCTCCTTTGTACTCTTCTGGTACGGAATTTGTCGAACGGGTTGAAGTATTAAAAGGTCCTGGTGCCCTTCTAAACGGCATGTCGCCGACGGGTGGTATCGGCGGCAGCATCAATCTTATCCCCAAACGGGCTGGCGAAGAACCGCTTACCAGACTGACGACCAGTTACAGCGGCGACAGCCAACTGGGAGGACATCTGGATATTGGACGCCGCTTCGGGGAAAATCAAGAGTTCGGTGTGAGGTTTAATGGTGTTTATCGCAATGGCGACATGCGATTTGACGGCGAATCACAAAAAACAAGTGCTGCAACGCTTGCTCTTGATTACCGGCAGGACCGTCTGCGCACTTCTCTTGATCTGGGATATCAGGAAAATGATATTGATGCTCCAAGTACGGTCATGTATTTGGCCAGTGGCGTATCTGTGCCTAAAGTGCCTAAAAATACAACCAATTTTGATTCCCCCTGGGCTTATGCTCGCAGCAAAGATACTTTTGGTGTCCTGCACAGTGAATTTGACCTGAACCAGCAATGGACAGCATTCGCCTCTGCCGGTATGCGCCGCAGCCGCACTGAATATTTATTTTCCCGAGGAACGATCAACAATGCTGCGGGCGATTTCAGCCAATATTTTTATAACTATCCCAGTAAGACGAATTCCCAGACCGAAGAACTGGGAATTCGCGGTCAATTTTCCACTGGTGCTGTCCGTCATCAATTAGTGTTGAGCGGCACCCGGCTGGAAGCTGACTTGTATCAAAATTTCAGAACAGTCAATGGTATTCCGTCAAATATCTACGACATCGTGTACGGCTCCCCCCTGGAAGCTTTAAAAGGGACACCAAAAGCATCTTCAACAATCCTTTCCAGTATTGTTCTGGCTGACACACTATCCACTCCGGATGACCGCCTGCAACTAACACTGGGAGTTCGCCGCCAGCAAGTGCAAATCGATAATGCTGCTTCCACTTGGTCAAATGCCACAAGTTATGATGAAAGCGCCACTACCCCCGCAGTGGGGTTAGTCGTGAAGGTCAGGCCTAACCTGTCCTTCTACAGCAACTATATTGAAGGTCTGCAGCAAGGCCCCACTGCGCCAAGCACTGCAGTCAATGCCGGTGAAGTTTTCGCCCCCTATAAGTCAAAACAATATGAAGCTGGCATAAAAATTGATGCTGGTACTTTTGCCACCACATTAAGTGCTTTTCAAATTAAGAAGCCCAGTGGATTGACCGATCCAGATACGCTGATCTACAGCGTGAATGGTGAGCAGCGTCATCGCGGTCTGGAACTGAGTCTGTTTGGTGAACCGGTCAAGGGAACCCGCCTGATGGGCGGTCTTATGCTGCTGGATGGTCAAATGGTCAAGACGGCCAATGATACTTATGACGGCAATTAACCCGTCGGCGTACCGCGCTGGACCGCTACGCTAGGCGCTGAATGGGACGTTCCATTCCAGCCTGGACTGACAATGACAGCCAGGGCAGTATACAATGGCTCTCAATACCTCAATAGCGCCAACACGCTTAAAGTTTCGCCCTGGACTCGCTTTGATGTCGGTGCACGCTATACTTTCAACCAGTCTGGCACACCAGTGACCATCCGGGCAACTGTAACCAATGTACTAAATAAGCGTCATTGGACAGGAACTACCGGAGGAGCCTTGGCCATTGGCGCACCACGTACCTTATTATTGTCAGCAACAGTGGATCTATAGTAGATCACAAGAAGGATTCGCTGTCTAAAGAACGGGGGGTCCTCCACATCAAAAGGCAGTACCATTCCCTTAGGAAAGGTACTGCCTTTTTCATTCACGTTTTTTATCAATCACCCTCTCACCCTCTTGAGTATGATCCCAAAATAATTTAATTATACTCTAATTTAACAAGATAAAAGCTGCATATATGGTTGCTGAAATGTGAAGAACACTCACTTGATAGGTTCCTCAGCCTGCTCTCCAACCTGCTGCACTCATCTTCCTCAGTAATTGACGCATATAAAATCAACTTGCTATAATGACCAAGGAGTCACCAGGGTGACATCTGCACGGTATCACTGATGATTCTAAAACTTGAGAGGCAGGTTTACCGTTACCATGAAAGTATGTATCCGGGTTATCCTTGGTGCCAAAAAATACTGGGGCTACCTTATTTTATCGATGATCTCTATCATAGTATTAACTCTTACGCAATTATATGCACCATGGGTGATAAAGGAATTGACGGACCTTGCGACAAAGGGCGATCCAGAAATTGCAGCCAAAGCTTCGAAAATGGGACTGAACCTGCTGGCCGCCTATGCCTTACAGGCATTATGCTCCTTTACCCGGGGATATTCGGCCCATTACGGCGCCTACCATTACCTCGCTGATCTGCGAACAGCACTTTATGATAAACTGCAGCACTTGTCCCT
>Ga0366760_1035_pt1 | contig 13521 bp, 13 predicted proteins | sample TotcelHN113001L5_FD_207077 | JGI IMG/M metagenome (GOLD analysis project Ga0366760, IMG submission 207077) | Enriched cells from coal bed in the Powder River Basin, Montana, United States - Total cells N11 rep1 HSBNCT.N11.300.1.L5 ...
TCGCTTGTCAGCAACTCATTTAGAAAGGGCATTACAGTTAAAAAACTGGTAAGAAGATCAGACTTTCTTTCCATTTAACCAAACCTCGCTTTGAAAGTGCATTTTGGAATAAAACATGCAATAGTTATGCCAAGTGTAAAAAGTGGCTTAAATGCCCGAAACAGGAGCGATTTTGTCTAAAAAATTACACATGTTGTATGTTTTCGTAGACAAGTTTATTCTTATAAAAGGATGGACTGGCCAGCTGCGCTACAGCTTCTTTCCACTCTAAATGGACGTTTTTCCGAACATTATTCACATAAAGCGAAATATCATTCGACAAAAGTGTTGACACGTCATTGTCCGAAATGCTATGATAATCAAGGGAAAAAACGCGTACATTCTCCAAACAACTCAAATGGCGGTCGTATAGGGCCGGTTTGAGTTATTTTTGTGACCTTCGGACAGAATAAATATTCGAGGTGAATTACGTGAAACAATATGATGTCATTGTTATTGGTGCCGGACCGGCCGGAATTTTTACCGGCCTGGAATTAGCTGATAAAGGACTGAATGTTCTTATACTGGAAAAAGGCCGGGATATTACTTCCCGCAGCTGCCCGAAAGAAACCCATAAAACGCCCTGTGTCAACTGTAAGCCCTGTGATATTGTCTGTGGCTGGGGGGGAGCCGGTGCGTTCAGTGATGGCAAGCTTACTTTGACTACTGACTATGGCGGTATTTTGGATGAATATATGGATAAGGCCGAACTATTGCGGCTCATCGAGTATATAGATAGTGTATACGGTAAATTTGGCGGTGATGTGCGCAAAGTCTATGGTGATGATCACAAAGAGGAAATCCGTCGTCTCCAGCGTATATCAGCTTCAGCTGATCTCAATCTGATTCCGGCCCGTATTCGTCACTTAGGCACAGACGTCAATCTGCAAATTCTCACCCGTATGCGGGAATATCTTGATGACAAAATTGAAATTCGCTCCAACACGACGGTTGAAAAGATTGTTGTTGAGAATGGCCAGTACGTGGGGGTTGAAGTCAAAGGCGAAATTATCAAGAGTAAATATTTGGTTGCTGCTCCTGGCAGGGAAGGCTCGGAATGGTTTGTCGATCAAGCTGCGAAGTTAGGTCTGGGCATGATGACTAATCCGGTGGATATCGGCGTTCGTGTCGAGCTGCCGGCTACGGTGATGGAACATATCACGGATGTGGTATATGAATCCAAGCTGGTCTATTTTACAAAATCCTTTGATGACCGGGTACGTACCTTTTGTATGAATCCCTATGGCTATGTGGTTACAGAAAATAATTCCGGTCTGATTACGGTCAATGGCCATAGTTATGCAGATAAGAAGAGTAATAATACCAACTTTGCCCTTCTGGTATCCAAAAGCTTTACTGAGCCCTTTAAAGAGCCGATTGCCTATGGCAAATACATTGCCCGTTTAGCGAACTTACTGGGCGGCGGTGTTATTGTCCAGCGGCTGGGGGATTTACTCGACGGCCGCCGGTCTACACCGGAACGTATTAAACGGGGCATGGTTGAGCCTACGATGAAAGATGCTACGCCTGGTGACCTTAGCCTGGTATTGCCTTACCGGCATCTCATGGACATTAAGGAAATGTTTGAAGCGCTTGATAAAGTTGCGCCGGGTGCCAATTCGCGTCATACCTTGCTTTATGGTGTGGAAGTGAAATTTTACTCATCGCGCCTCACGCTGACCAATAAACTGGAAAGCGAGATCCCTAACTTTTTTGCCATTGGCGATGGTGCCGGCGTGACCCGCGGCTTAGCGCAAGCTTCGGTAGCCGGTGTTGTTGTAGCCAAGGAAATATTGGCCCGCGAAGGCGGCAAATAAGGAGCGATATTCGTGATCAGAAGATATACTAAACCCGAAATGGGCCGCATCTGGACAGATGAAAATGAATTTCAGACCATGCTGGACATTGAAATCTATGCTTGTGAAGTCATGGCTGAACTAGGGCAAATCCCGGAGGACGCAGTACCAGTTATCAAAGAAAAAGCTAAGTTTTCGGTTGAACGCATTCGCGAGATAGAACGGGAAATTCACCACGATATTATTGCCTTTTTGACAGCTGTCGCTGAACACGTTGGTGATGAAGCCAAGTATATTCATATGGGTCTCACCTCTAGCGATGTGAAAGATACCGCTTTGGGTTTTATGATGAAGCAGGCGGCTGACCTCATTATTCGCGATCTGGAGAAGTTCCGTGATGTATTGAAGCGCCGGGCAGCGGAACACAAATATACCGCGATGATTGGCCGGACTCACGGGATACACGCAGAGCCAATTACGCTGGGGCTAAAATTTGCACTATGGCTGGATGAAACAGAGCGCAATATTGAACGCATGAAACGGGCGCGGGAAACGGTGGCGGTAGGGAAGTTATCCGGTGCAGTAGGCACATATGCCAATATTGATCCCAAAGTGGAAGCCTATGTCTGCGAAAAGATGGGACTGAAGGCAGCAAGGCTGGCTACACAGGTCATCCAGCGTGACCGGCATGCCGAGTTTATGACGACATTGGCAATCATTTCCAGTTCGCTCGATAAATTTGCGACAGAAATCCGTAATCTCCAGCGAACTGATATTCGCGAGGCGGAAGAATATTTCCACCCTAACCAAAAAGGATCATCTGCTATGCCTCATAAGCGCAACCCTATCACTTGTGAACGGGTAAGCGGTTTGGCACGGGTGGTGCGGGGCAATGCACTGGCGGCGCTGGAAGATGTGGCGCTGTGGCACGAACGCGATATTAGCCATTCTTCGGTGGAGCGGGTTATATTGCCTGACAGTACAATACTGGTAGACTATATGCTCCAGATTTTTACTAACGTTGTTGATAAACTGCTTGTTTATCCCGATGCAATGAAAGCGAATATGAATAAGACCGGCGGACTGATCTTTAGCCAGCGTGTGCTCTTAGCGCTGGTCGACAAGGGTGCTGTTCGTGAAGATGCCTATCGGTGGGTGCAGCGAAATGCCATGGCCCGCTGGCTCGAAGGGCAGGATTTTAAGACTAATTTGAGAAATGATCCTGATATTCGTCAATACCTGACGGATGACGAACTGGAAGCTTGTTTTGATCCTAGTTATATGCTGCAGCATGTAGATACCATTATGGCCCGTTTCGGATTATAACAGGTTCATACTCGCTTAAAGTGGGTTGTGAACGATATGGAAGGGAAGATGTGTATATGTCATCATCAGTAGTTGTTATCGGTACTCAATGGGGCGATGAGGGAAAAGGTAAGATCGTTGACTTCTTAGCGGAAAAGGCTGATGTGGTTGTTCGCTATCAGGGCGGAAATAATGCCGGTCATACTGTTGTTGTTGGCGGCGATGAATTTAAACTTCAGTTACTGCCTTCGGGGATTTTATATCCGGGAAAAACATGCGTTGTCGGCAATGGTGTAGTAGTTGATCCCGCGGTTATGTTAAGGGAAATCAAAGGCATGCATGCTAAAGGGATTGATGCATCAGGGCTGAAAGTATCTAACCGGGCCCATGTAATTATGCCTTACCATCGTCTGCTGGATGAATTGGAAGAGGAATCTCGGGGAGATCAAAAAATTGGTACTACCAAGCGCGGTATCGGTCCTTGTTACGGTGATAAAAATGCCCGCAATGGTATCCGGATGGTAGACCTAATGGATGAAGAAGAGTTTAGTGAAAAGTTAAAACGCAATTTGGAAGCCAAAAACCATTTGCTTAAAAATGTTTACGGAGTGGAAGGTTTTGATTTCGAACAAGTCAAAGCCGAATATCTCGGTTATGCTGAAGAATTGAGGCAATACGTAACTGATACAGCTACTGTTCTGAATGAATCAATAAAAGCCGGCCAAAAAGTCCTTTTTGAAGGTGCCCAGGCAACTTTGCTGGACTTGGACCATGGCACCTATCCTTACGTTACATCGTCCCATCCCATTGCCGGTGGGGCTTGCATCGGCGCCGGTGTTGGACCTAAACAGATTGGTAAGATAATCGGTGTGGTTAAAGCTTACAGCACCCGTGTAGGCGAAGGTCCCTTCCCTACAGAACTGCTTGATGAAACAGGCGATATCATTCGTGAACGGGGTCATGAATTTGGTACGGTTACTGGCCGTCCCCGCCGTTGCGGCTGGCTGGACGCTGCAGTAGTGCGTTATGCCGGTATTGTCAGCAGTATTGAATATATGGCTATTACTCGTCTGGATATTCTTGACGGTTTAAAAACGTTAAAAATTTGCACCGGTTACAAGTATAAAGGCGAGCTGATTAATGAATTCCCGGCCAGTCTTAAAGTATTGGCGCAAGTTGAACCTGTTTACGAAGAATTGCCAGGCTGGGAAGAAGCAATTAGCGGCATACGCTCTTATGAAGAATTACCGGCCAATTGCCGCCGGTATATAGAACGGCTGAGCGAAGTGACCGGCATTGCTATCGGTATTGTATCGGTAGGCCCTCGGCGCGATCAGACGATGATATTGCACGATATGTTCTAATTCCGGGCTTTGCCAAATAGGTCTGTAACAGGAGGCTGTTACAGGCCTATTTGGCATTTTAGGCTGATGTGAATAGGGGGTAAGTCATGAATGCTGTTTTTCGGGCAGAGTTGGTGTTGCTGGCGGTTGCCTTTTTGTGGGGCATCAATCCTCCTGTTATGAAGGTGGGGTTATTATGGCTGCCGCCGCTATTATACAATACCGTCCGTATGCTGATTGCGCTTGTCTGCGCCGTGGCAGCCCTTGGAATATCCCGGCAGTACCGCCCGATTGAAAAGCGTGATATAGCTAAGATTCTCAAAGTTAGTGTGGTAGGCTTTTTTGTCTTTCAATTTTTTTTTACCTTAGGTATTCAGCGGACAACGGCAGGTAACGCTTCGCTTATGCTGGGAATGCTGCCGGTTTGGATTGCTATTATGAATAAGGTTTTTAAACTGGAAGAGAGCCTAAGCCGTCCAGTGATGATCGGTATAGGCTTATCCTTTGCAGGAATCTTGTTGATTGTATGGGGGTCGGGCAGAGAAATCAGCTTGTCCTCAGACCATATGACCGGTGCATTGCTGCTATCGGCTGCACAAGTTGGTTATGCCTATTACACGATTTTCTCTAAAGAATTAGCGGCTCGCTACTCTCATTATCACATAACGGCATTGATTGTTGCTGTTAATACCGCGCTGTTTGCGCTTATTTCTTTGCCGGAACTGGCAGAGGTTGATTGGCAGGGTGTATCGCAAAGTGCCTGGCTAAGTGCGGCATATTCAGGTATTTTCGCTATGTGTATAGGTAATTTTTTATGGATTTGGGGTGTAAGCCAGCTTGGCAGTGCGAAGGCCTCGCTATATAATAACCTTTCACCGGCCATCGCTATAATCGTCGGCTACGTATTGCTTGGTGAAACCTTTGGCCTTTTGCAAATGGCCGGAACAATCGTTATTTTTGGGGGTCTATATCTAACGCGAACCCCAAAAAGTACTGATGAACATATACTATAAATTCCCTTTACGCTGCCCTATTGACCATCCTGGAGACTTCTGCTATACTAAATAAGTCCCGAGTGGTTGGACAAGCCAAGAGGATAAATAGTAAAAAACAAGTTGACAATAATCTTGTCATATTGTATACTAAAAACCTCATCAACCATGACCTACTAGCTCAGTTGGTAGAGCACCTGACTTTTAATCAGGGTGTCGATGGTTCGAGTCCATCGTGGGTCACCATTTTTCTTATATGGCCCGTTGGTCAAGCGGTTAAGACACCGCCCTTTCACGGCGGTATCAAGGGTTCGATTCCCTTACGGGTCACCATACTGGATAGTAGATGTTAGACGTTGGACGGTGGAGATATTTCTTAAATCCAATGTCTAACATCCAAAATCTAATACGGGCGATTAGCTCAGCCGGGAGAGCGCCTGCCTTACAAGCAGGATGTCGGCGGTTCGATCCCGTCATCGCCCACCATTTTAGACATTAGATGCTGGACGTTGGACAAAGATAGAGATAGTTATTCTAAAATCCAACATCCAATATCCAAAGTCCAATAAGCGCGGCCCTGTGGTGTAGCGGTCTAACATGCCGCCCTGTCACGGCGGAGATCGACGGTTCAAATCCGTTCAGGGTCGCCATTTCCTTATCAGCCTCGTGGCTGGCTATAAATGTTCAGATGCTAGACGCGACGAGAACCGTAGCGGAGGCGTACTGCAAGAGTACGTTGAGCAACGGATTGCAGGAGCAACAACGCAGATGAGCGTTTAGAGACAGACGCGCTATTTGCCTCGGTAGCTCAGTCGGTAGAGCAGAGGACTGAAAATCCTCGTGTCGGCAGTTCGATTCTGCCCTGAGGCACCATTTGTACCTAACCTTACAAACTTTTGTTTGTAAGGTTTTTTATTTATGTAAAGGCACTGGCAAATGCATTCAAGAGGATAAAAATCCCATGGATCTTTGTTTGTTTAATTACTAATGCTAGCCAAGAAAGTAAGTACCTCGTTTGGCAAAGTTACTCGTCGTTCCAGGCATTGCTGCAAAGACTAGACAACTACAGTAGAGAAGGTGAACAAATCATGTATCGTGATCGCTATCATGCTGGACAAACGTTGGCAGAACAACTGGCAGGCCGTCGGATAATTGACCCGCTGTTGTTGGCTATACCCCGGGGCGGTGTAGTGGTTGCAGTGCCAATAGCCGAAAGGTTGAGCGTTGGCATTAAAGTATTGGTTACCCGGAAAGTCGGCCATCCAGGGAATGCTGAAGTAGCTATCGGCGCTTGCATGCCTGACGGATCGGCTATAGCAGACAAGCAGTTGTTATCCAGGCTGAATATTACCGAAGCGCAGTTTCAGGCAATGGCTGCTAAAGAATATGAAGAAATTGAACGACGCCTTTTTACATACACCGGTTCTGTCCAACCATTGCAGGTAGAAGGCAGGACCGTTATTATTATTGATGACGGCATTGCTACGGGCTATACTGTGCGAGCGGCTATTCTATGGTTACAGAAGCTGAAGCCTGTCTCGATTATTGTTGCCGTCCCTGTTGCTTCTTCTGATGTGGTGAAAGAATTGCGGCAGCAAGTGGAGGTTATTTGTCCAATTTTGGCTGATAGATTCATGGCTGTAGGTATGTATTACCGGAATTTTGTGCAGACAAGCGATGACGAAGTAGTGGAAATGCTACGCACTGCAGCTGCATTCCAACAGCTAAGCTTGACAAATCCTGATTATAGGATAAAATAAGGATATTAAATCCCTAAAGGGGAGTAGCTAGTAAGATCACGTCAACATACTGCCGCATTTTTGCGTCTGGCGTGAGCGTTGGAGTAATTCGTCCAATTAGCGAGACCTTTAGTATGACTTTTTGGTCATACTAAACGTGTCTCGCTTTTTATTTTTTATAAGGAGGATTTTTAAAGAATGGAAGCATTTATCACGTCGTTTGTTTTTGTTGTTTTGGCTGAGATGGGGGATAAGACACAATTGCTGGGAATGTGTTTTGCTACGCGGTACCGTTGGCAGACGGTATTGGGCGGAGTTTTTGTTGCCACTATTCTCAATCATTATCTGGCTGTTGAAGTAGGTAGTTATTTAACTCGTTTTGTGCCAATGAGCTATATCCAGATTGCGGCAGCAGTGTCGTTTATTTTGTTTGGTTTGTGGACAATCAGGGGTGATGAGTTAGGGGACTGTGATGCGTCCAATAAGTACAGCCCTTTTTGGACAGTAGTCATAGCTTTTTTTATGGCTGAGATGGGTGATAAGACGCAGTTGGCCACGGTGGCATTAGCTGCTAAATTTAATCAGCTTATACCTGTTTGGATGGGTACTACGGCGGGAATGATGGTTGCCAATGCTATCGGCATTATTATCGGCGTAACGCTAGGTAAGCAAATCCCTGAGCGGATGGTGAAATGGGTATCTGCCATTATCTTTATTTTCTTTGGTTTTGCCGGATTGTACCAGGCCTTGCCGGCTTATTTACTGTCAATTCCCAACATTGTTGGAGCCGTATTGCTGGTGCTTCTCCTTATCTATCTGGTGAACCGTATAGGCAGGGACCGTCAACCGGTAGAAGAATAGAAAAAGCCGCCTATTGGCGGTTTTTTCTATTTGGAAGTTCTTAATCTGAACAGAGGAAGGTTTGTAACCGGGTTAGCTGGAATAACATTTCTACAACGCCGGAAACACCGGTAACGACCAAATTCCCTCCGGTGGCTAGTAGTTTCTTTTTTGTTCCCACTAGAACTCCGAGACCGCTGCAGTCGATGTAATCAACGTTGGTCAGATCGAGAACAAAGCTGTGATAGCCTTGCAGCATTAAGGTGTGAAGATGATTGCGCATACTTAAGGAGTCCTCAATATAGATAGGACCTTCCAATACAAGTGTTAACGGTTGGCCGTGAGAAGTTGAGGGGCTTAACAAGGACGACACCATCCTTTATTGATCGGTATCAAATTATTTCCAGGATAGCATGATAAGGTTGTCGAAGAAACGCAGATTCTGTTTTGGATAGAAAAAAATAGAGAGACTTGGAGGCTGGGCCAGGTGAATAAAGATGGTATTTTTTATTCTATGATACGCTGTGCTAACTATTTGCGGCGACTTAACCGGTTTGTGGTAGAGTGTACATTGGCAGATGAAGTAGTTCAGGCTCATTTACCTAACCCGGGGCGGATGTGGGAGCTGCTTTTCCCTGGCCGAATGCTGTATCTGGTTCCGAGTGAAGGCGTAGGCAAAAGCACTCGTTTTAAAGTAATCGGGATTGAACGGGAAGGAACTCCTGTTATGTTGGATACTCATTTTAGCAACCGGGTGGCGGAAATGCTTATTCAGCAAAAGCGAATTCCCGGCTGGGAAGAATGGAGTGTTCACGGGAGGGAAGTTACTTTTGGGAATAGCCGTTTTGATCTATTGCTCGGGCGAGGGGAGGAACGGTTTGTAGTAGAAGTCAAGTCGTGCACCTTGTTTGGCAGGTTAAGTGCTATGTTTCCTGACGCGGTTACTGAACGGGGGCGCAAGCATTTGCTCAAGCTTTCGCAACTGGCCGATGAGGGATACCGGGCAGGTGTGCTGTTTCTAATTCAATGGCCCCGAGCCCGGTGGTTTCTGCCGGATTATCATACCGATCTGGCTTTTTCGCAGGCTTTATATGGTGCCAGAAACAAACTGGATATCAAAGCAGTAACGTTGGAGTGGCGATCGGATTTTAGCCTGTGCAACGCTGTCGAAGAAGCTGTGATTCCATGGAATCTAATTGGCCGGGAGATGAATGACGGCGGTAACTATATAGTTGTACTGCAGCTGGAGGAAGAAAAGGTTATTTCCATTGGTAGTAAAGGCGAGACGGTTTTTCCTGCCGGCTATTATCTTTACATTGGTTCTGCCAAGCAGAATCTTACTAAACGCCTGCAGCGGCATCAGCGCAAGCGCAAACGGTTTCACTGGCATATTGATTATCTTCGGCAGGCAGCTGAGTTTCATGCAGCTATTGCTATTCGAACAACTGCTGCGCTTGAACATGATATTGCCCGGGCTGTAGGACAAATTGCCGACTGGGAAATTGCTCAGTTTGGCTCATCTGATTGTAATTGCTTCACCCATTTGTTTGGAATGCACACCGACCCGCTGCATACACCGGCCTTTATAGAGCTTTTACAATATTTTCGCATGGATCGGCTGGAAGAAGAATTAGGCCAATACAAACTTATGCGTTAGACTGTAGACAATAGCGTTGTCTAGTATTAGTATATGTGATATGGATTGACGATGATCATCGTCAGGAAATTAGTGAATAGTTGTTTATAGGATGGGCATGTAGAGGAGGAGTAACGATGATTACACTAACGATTGTTTATGTTTTTTTTGTAGTCTTGTTTGCCAGCTTTTTGCAGACTCTTACCGGATTCGGCTATGCGCTGGCGGCAGCGCCGCTGCTGGCCTTGGCAATAAACCCCAAAGATGTGGTTATGCTAGTGTTATTTACAGGTCTTCTTGTAAAAACGGTCATGGCTTGGCATACTCGGCACGAGGGACGTTTCTCTGATATTATACTCATGTTTATAGCCAGTATTGCCGGTGCTCTGCCGGGAGCATTTGTTATGTCTTATATCAGCAATGATTCACTGAAGATATTAATTGGCATTGTGTTGGTAGTAGTTACGGTGCTGATGTACCGCAGAGTGACGGTGAGAATTGAGAATCATCGCATTGCTCAGGCGATAGTCGGCTTGAACAGTGGTTTTTTGGCGTCAACTACCAGTTTGAACGGACCGCCTATTGTCCTGTATTATATGAATGAAGAAAAAGAAAAAGAAACTATACGTGCTAATCTTGCCCGTTATTTCGTCCTGGGAAATAGTGCTTCTCTGGTGCTGTCCTACTTCCTAGGCACGCTTAATGTGTCCAATCTGGCTACTAATGTTGTCGTCAGTATTCCGGCACTGCTAATCGGTTTCTGGATTGGTGAGAAAGTTTTTGCAAAGGTAGATGGACAAATGTTTCGCAAGGTGGCACTAGGTGTTATTTCAGTCAGTGGGATGGTGTCATTGGGTTCGGGGTTATGGAATTGGCTGCATTGAAATATAGGGTAATGAAGGTTGTTTTTGGCAAGTGGAGGTTACAGGAATGAATACAATTAAAACAATGCTGATTGGTTTTGCTGCAGGAATTGCCAGTGGCTTGCTAGGCATCGGCGGAGCTATTATTATGGTGCCGGGCATGGTATATTCGCTTGGTCTGAGTCAGCATATGGCAAATGCAACCTCCCTGGCAGTGGTTATTCCCGGTGCTGTTGTTAGTGCTGCTGTGTACCGTTCTTTTGGTCAACTCGATACCGGACTGGCTGCTCTGTTTGCTGTCGGGGGCATGGCAGGGGCCTATCTCGGGTCATCGCTGCTGCCGAAGGTGCAGCCGGCACACTTGCGTCGTATTTTCGGCGTGCTTACCTTTGCTCTGGCAGTAAGGATGTGGTTTTCCTGATGATTGTTTTAATTGCGATCTCAACGGGTGTTCTTACCGGGGTTTTGAGTGGTTTGCTGGGAATTGGCGGTGGAGCAATTTTAGTAGTATCAGCAGTATTTCTTATGGGGCTTAATCAGCACATGGCCCAAGCGGCGGCTATTGTGGCGATGATACCAACGGCACTGGTTGGTGTGTGGAGGCATCATCAAAATGGACTGATTAACTATCGTGTTGCCGCAGTGCTGGCGGCGGGAGCATTAGTGGGCAGTGTTTGCGGTGCCTATATTGCTAATTCTTTGCCTGAAATAATGCTTCGCAAGATATTTAGTGTTTTTTTTGTTATTATGAGTATCCAGTTATTTTGGAGTTCCCGCAAGGCAAAAACAAAGAGACAAATAGACCTAGACTAAAATAAAAGAATCAGGCTGCTTCTAAGCGAAGCAGCCTGATTCTTTTATTTTAGTCTGAACAAACCAATTAATATTAAAATGGCGCCAGGCAAATAGGGGAAGCGTTTTTTTATTTGCTCGGTAAAAAAGCGGTTGGCAGTAAAGACACCGGTGAGAATTAAAGCCATTTGGATGATAGCCATAATAAGCGGTGTATAGATGGGGAGCAAGCCCATCAGGGCTTCTGCAAAGGTGGCAACCATATTGTCAACTCCAAGAGCCAAGCCGAGAAAAAAGGCTTCTACCATGCTAATACTCTGGGATTCATCAAAGTCTGCCGACTCGGGGCGTGCCATAATACTAATAACTAATTTTCCTATCGCAAAAGTAAGTTTGCGGGCAGTAATCTCGCCCTCGATGTGGTAATGCGCTACATCACGGGTCAGGTATTCTTGAAATAGGCTAAAGCCGCCGATGGCAATGAGCAGGAGAGATCCGGTAATGATGGCAAACTGAGTATCAATCCAATCGCCAAGCATTGCAGCACTGATCATGGCTATAGTAGTGCAAGCGCAGGTGACGGCACCGACGATGAGCAGGGAAGCGAAGGGCACTTTAATATTCTTTATGCCATAGGCCATACCGGCAGCCAATGCATCCAGGCTTACTGCCAGCCCCAGCGACAGAGCATAAAAAAAGCTTGTAAACATAGAAACCTCCTAGCAAGATAATTAAGTCAGCCGGATTAACCCCAGGAATATAAGAAGTGTTCCCGGCAGGTAGGGAAAGCGTTGTTTAAGTGTTTCCGGTACAAAACGGGTAGAGGCATAACAGCCGCAGCTGATGCAAATCATGTGAGTGATGCCGACGGCAGGTGGCGTGTACAGCGGCAATACTCCCATGAGGGCGGCGGCGAATGTTCCCACCATGGCATCCAAGCCGACGGCGAGACCTAAAAAAACTGCTTCAAGTGAACTGATGTAACCTAAACGGTCTACATCTGCCGTCTCCGGTTTGGCAACAATACTAATCACGAGTTGTCCGACCGAGATGGTAAGTTTGCGGGCCGTAACTTCACCGTCCAGCTCATAAGAAGGAACGTTGCGGGTTAAATATTGCTGGAAAAGGCTCCAGGCTCCCAGTAAAATTAATAGCAGCGCACCAGTAACAATAGCTACATCCGTGTGAATAAATTGTCCTAGTACGTAAGCGCAAAACATGGCTATTGCCGTAAGGCCGGTAGCAACTACGCCAACTATGACTAGGGAAGAAAAGGGCATGCGGATATTTTTCAATCCGTAAGCCACGCCGGCGACAAAACCGTCAATACTGACGGCTACGGCCAGCAGGATCACGTAGAAAAAGCCGATATCCAAAGCAGGTCAACTCCTTGGCACAATTAATTATTGGCTTCATCTTACTATATGGATGGGACTGCCGATTGGTTACAACTAACAAACTTTGGGTATGCTTATAGGAAAAGCAGGAGTTTTTGGTATGGATAGGGAAAATGTATATGTTTAAAGCGCTTATGTATATTTGGTTGAGGTGAGATAGTGCTGGATTTTGGTTTAGGTAAAGTATTGCCCATTCGGATAGAAGACGAAATGAAGAACTCCTATATTGACTACGCGATGAGCGTTATTGTCATGAGAGCGCTTCCTGATGTGCGCGACGGGCTGAAACCGGTTCACCGGCGTATTCTGTATGCGATGCATGAAGCGGGGATGACACCTAATAAACCGTACAAAAAGTCGGCGCGTATTGTCGGTGAAGTATTGGGTAAATATCATCCTCATGGCGACAGTTCAGTTTATGATGCTATTGTGCGTTTGGCTCAAAATTTTTCTACCCGTTATTTGCTGGTTGACGGTCATGGCAATTTTGGTTCAGTTGATGGAGATTTCGCAGCAGCAATGAGGTACACGGAAGTTCGTATGTCCCGTATTGCTGATGAAATGCTGGCTGATATTGAAAAAGACACCGTTGATTTTGTACCCAACTATGACGAATCATTAAAAGAACCGACCGTTCTTCCTTCCAAGATTCCCAATCTGCTGGTTAACGGGTCATCGGGTATTGCTGTTGGTATGGCCACCAACATTCCGCCTCATAACTTAGGTGAAGTGGTAGATGGCCTGGTTATGATGATTGATGATCCGGAAGTGTCCATTCA
>Ga0366760_1010_pt2 | contig 13207 bp, 14 predicted proteins | sample TotcelHN113001L5_FD_207077 | JGI IMG/M metagenome (GOLD analysis project Ga0366760, IMG submission 207077) | Enriched cells from coal bed in the Powder River Basin, Montana, United States - Total cells N11 rep1 HSBNCT.N11.300.1.L5 ...
CGGCCAGATACGCTTTCGCGACTTCGGACACCAGGCTGATCTGGACCGACTGCCGCGCTCGGTTCCAGCTATGTCAATGACTTCCCGAACCAGGGCCGTCAGCAGCGCGTGATCGTGCAAGCCGATGCGCCGCAACGGCTGCAGCCGGAAGACCTGGCCAAACTGTATGCGCGCAATGGCAAGGGCGAGATGGTGCCGTTCTCGGCTTTCGTCAGCTCGCAATGGCTGACCGGTCCGGTGCAGCTGATCCGCTACAACGGCTATCCGGCGATGAAAATTTCCGGTGGCGCAGCGCCCGGTCGCAGCACCGGCGAAGCGATGGCCGAGAAGCAATGATGGCCAAGCTGCCACCCGGCTTCGGCTTCGAATGGACCGGCCAGTCGCTGGAAGAAAAAACTTCCGGCTCGCAAGCGCCGATGCTGTACGCACTGTCGCTGCTGGCGGTATTCCTGGTGCTGGCCGCGCTGTATGAAAGCACGACGATTCCGGTCGCGGTGATGCTGGTGGTGCCGCTCGGGATACTCGGTGCGCTGCTGGGCGTGACATTGCGCGGCATGCCCAACGACGTGTACTTCAAGGTCGGGATGATCGCGGTGGTCGGGCTGTCGGCCAAGAATGCGATTCTGATCATCGAGTTCGCGAAAGACCTGCAGGCGCAGGGCATGGGCCTGATCGAAGCCACGCTGGAAGCGGTGCATTTGCGCTTCCGGCCGATCCTGATGACTTCGTTCGCCTTCATCCTCGGCGTGCTGCCGCTGGTGCTGGCCAGCGGCGCCGGCTCGGCCAGCCAGCGCGCAATCGGCACCGGCGTGATGAGCGGGATGATCACCGCCACCGTGCTGGCAGTGTTTCTGGTGCCGGTATTTTTTGTGGTGATACGCACCATGTTCAAGGGCAGCGAGCGGCAGCGCAAGATGTACGCGAGCCACAAGAAAATCGACGTGGAGAATGAAAATGTTTAAGCCGAAAATGTCCAAACCCTTGCAACAATTGACGCTGGCCTTGCTGGTCGCCGGCGTGTTGTCGGGCTGTTCGCTGGCGCCGCAGTATCTGCGCCCGGATGCGCCGGTGGCTGCTGGCTATGACATCGCAGCGTCCGGCGCCGGCACTGCGGCTACTGCAACCTCTGGCCGGCCGGCCACCGAAATCGGCTGGCGCGAATTTTTCCGGGATGCGCGCTTGCAGGCGCTGATCGCCAGCGCGCTCGACAATAACCGCGACTTGCGCAGCGCAGCTCTGCGCATCGAGGAAGCGCGCGCGCAATACAACATCCAGTCGGCCGACCGCTTGCCGAACCTCAACGCCACCGCCAGCAGTGCGCGCAGCAGGACGCCGGCCGACCTGCGCTCGCAAGGCAGCAACAACACCAGCGGCCGCTACGATGTCGGCGCCAGCCTGGCATCGTTCGAGCTGGATTTTTTCGGCCGCGTGCGCAGCCTCAATGATGCGGCGCTGGCGCAATACCTGGCCACCGAAGAAGCGCGGCAGTCGGTCCAGATCAGCCTGGTGTCCGAAGTCGCGAAAGCGTATCTGGCCGAGCGTGCATTCGCCCAGCAGCAAGTGCTGGCGCAGCAATCGTTCGATGCCCGCAACAACGGTCACCGGCTGGCGCAAAAACGCTTTGAAGTCGGTGCCAGTTCCGCACTCGATATCCGCCAGGAAGAAGCCCTGCTGCAATCTGCCAGAGCGTCGCTGGTCACGCTGTCGCGCCAGCGTGCGCAGGCTGAAAACGCACTGGTGCTGCTGGTGGGCAAGCCGTTGACCGATTTGCCGCCGGCGCAGCCGCTGTCGGCGCAAAATATCGTCGCCGAAATTCCGGCCGGTCTGCCTTCGGACTTGCTGGCCAGCCGTCCCGACATCCGCCAGTTCGAGCAAAAGCTGAAATCGGCGAATGCCAATATCGGCGCAGCGCGGGCCGCGTTCTTCCCGCGCATTACGCTCACTGCCAGCGCCGGCACCGCCAGCGGCGCACTGTCGGGATTGTTCGATGCCGGCTCCGGCGCATGGTCGTTCGCACCGCAACTGGTATTGCCGATTTTCGATGGCGGGCGCAATCGCAGCAACCTGAACCTGGCCGAAGTGCGCAAGAATCTGGCGATCGTCGATTACGAAAAAGCGATCCAGAGCGCCTTTCGCGAAGTCTCCGATGCGCTGGTCGGGCGCAGCCTGCTCGACGAAGAAGTTGCCGCCCAAGCTGCAGTGCGCGACGCCGAAGCCGAGCGCCTGAAACTGTCGGAAGCGCGCTTTCGCAACGGCATCGCCAGCTCGCTTGACGTCTATGATGCGCAGCGCCAATCGTTCGCCGCCGAGCAAACGCTGGTGCAAACGCAACTGTTGCGCCTCACCAATGCAATCGACCTGTACCGGGCGCTGGGCGGCGGCTGGCAGGAAGGCAGTGCAACGCAATAAAGGGCAAGGGCGCCGCAGCGCGCCCCTTCTCTGTCAATGAAATAACAGGAGTATGGGTAAAAACAAGGTATTTTCCGCTGGGATCTATTGCGGTATATAAAAATACAGTAGCTGGTATATTTTAATCCCTGCAGCGGCTGCTGCAGCGGTTTCTGCAGTATCGAGCAGGCTGCGCTCACGCTCGGTGGAACAGCATTGCCGGGCAAATCGCACCGCGCCACGCGGATTGCGATTGCCCGGCTCAGAGAAATCATGCGGTGCTTAAACTATGGACAAAGCGCGGGCTGCCGCTGCGCTATCGGGCTGCATTCCCATTCCAAAACGCACTCGATAATCGGTCGGCTTATTCCACGTTGCGCGTCGATGGGAATTAACGCTTGTCGAACGCCACTTTGCCGACTTCGGCAGCAAATTGCTGATGCGCGGCGAGGTCCACCGGGCGGTACTTGACGGTCGTGCCGGCCGGATAGGCGCCGAGAAAATTGCCGCCTTTCCAGTTCTGCGCCGGGCGCACCGGACGCGGCGCAAAGCCGCCGCCGCAGTTCGGGCAAACGCCGCCCAGCAGGTCGTCCACGCAGCTAGCGCAAAAGGTGCATTCGAAGCTGCATATCCGGGCCTCCGGCGCATCGGGCGGCAGCGCTTTATTGCAGTGTTCGCAGCTCGGTCGCAGTTCCAGCATGATGTTGTTCTCCTTGTGTCGGCCCCCACAGAAAGTGAGAATCCGATCAGTGATCGATAAGCTTCTTTTCATTTTCGTGACACGGTTTCATGTACTCTGCGGCGCAGTTAATTAAAAATGTGCGGTTTGTGACGCGAATAGTGAAATTATCCGGTCAGTGGCGGACAGAAAGAAGCTTAGCAGCTTGCTATGCATGCGGTAGCCCAGCCCGCATTTGCCGGGGCGCATCGGATTCGGTTGAGATTCAGGCTTGCCTGACCGGCTGAGAACGGCCAACTACAGTCACATCAAATTATTATTCATCGGGTAATTGAAGGTTGATAAAATGCAACTTAAATGGAGTGACGCTTTTCACTGAATGATTCAGTACTGTTCAAAATATGCAGTACATCTGTTGAAAGCCAAGCTGCAAGGGTGTTTCCCGGGATTTTCCCGGAAAACGTTATCCGTCATAAGTCTGTATACGCGTCAATTGCGTTCGGATATATCTAGTTAAGCATCACAAAGATCGACATGCCAAAAGGCTACGCAACAACACTTTTCGTCAGTTCGACTTGCTATGACCTTGCCCAGCTTAGAGCTGACATCCGGGACTTTGCTGAAACGGCAGGCTTGGAGCCGATTCTCTCTGAACTTGACTCATTTCCAGTCAACCCATCGCAAAGCACAGTACAGAACTGCCTTAATGCAGTTCGCACCAAGGCAGACCTTTTTCTCCTTGTTGTGGGAAACCGATATGGGTCAATTAACGAAACTGGGAAGTCAATAACAAATCTCGAATACATCGAGGCCGAGTTACGCGGAATACCTCGGTACGTTTTCGTCAAGAGCGAAATACTTTCCGTCTTGCCGATCTGGAAAGCAAATCCTTCCGCAGATTTCTCTGCCACAGTAGATACCCCTAAACTATTCGAGTTTGTTTCAGGGCTACGTGATAAGGGTGAAGTCTGGGTGTTTCCTTTCTCAACTGCCCAAGATATCGTTCGCACGCTGCGGAATCAACTGAGCTACTTGTTGGCTGACTCACTTGCCTTGCGCGCTAAACTGCAAGTACAAAAGGTAGCAGTGCTGTCACTGAGCCCGGCAGCGCTTCGAATTTACATTGAAAGACCGATGGGCTGGGAGTTCCTCGCCTTCGCCAAAATCCTTCAGGAAAGCATAGCATCACACTACAAACGCCGTCTCGACCTCGAACTTGGGGTCACATACGGACAGGTAGTCGATCTCATGGATAGAACTGAGGCCACACAATGGGTATTGTCCAAGTTAAGCCAAATTTCCCAGATTACGACGGGCTTATCGCAAGCTTTAAACGGCGGAATCACGAAGGCTGTGGGCGAACCTGGACAGCCTGGCGATATCAAGCGGATTGAGCACATCGCATCGCTCATCGCCGACGGATATCTCCAAGCAATCGAATGGACACTTGAATTTCACAGGCTTAACGTAGAACCAGAGCTTCAGCGACTAATGACGTTAGCTTCGGCCTTCAGTGACAACGTGCTAAAGGAAATCGAAGAGTTTGCGGCCCGGCTCTTCGACGATGTTTCGTATGCGCTCTCGAACCATGCGCCCGGAGCTGTAGTTAACTTTTCCCTTACGCTCACTCTTCCGGATACGAGCACCTTCATTGAAGAAATGCAACGCGTCTCTGATCTCTCCCCGAGTGATGCCTGACCCATCATTCAACACGGACGGGCGCGATAAAGCTGCGCATCGCCGAGGAATTCAGACGTTAGCCCTTTCATACCATGCCAATATTCGCGGAAGCATTCACGTTAGTTAAGTCTATTGAAGTTCATCTTGTGTCCGAGACAGAAAACGAAATCCGGCTGTTTGGTTATTTCAGGCGGCTCCTCTGGCTCCCTGCGAAATTTTTGAAGATGGGGATGAACTTGACAATCGGACAATCGGGGACAGACCACGTTTCCTCACTTTCCTCCCCATTTTTCAAGCGGCGCAGGTAACTGCCGAGCTCTGGGGGAGGCGGCCAGACGCGGCTTTGGCGGACATCGGGTTGACGAACAGGGTGGCAGTTTTGCTGGCAGCTATTCACGACATCGCGGGCTTCCATGGTCGATGGACCATGTGGCGACCCCCTTCTCCCTGCTGAATTGCCAGCAGGGAGAAGGGGGTCGCGGTCAGGTCGCTTGGGTCAGGCTGGCGGTGTTGGGCGCCACCAAGGCGAACAGGTCGGCGAGGGCGGCGAGGCTGGCCTGCTGCAGCGCGTCGGCTGTAACCATGCGCCCGTCGGTGCCGGGCAGATCACGCGTCGCGGTAGCAGCGGCGACCACCGTGGGGGCGAAGCCCAGATTGAAAGCGCCACGAGCCGTCGAGTTGATGCACATGTGGGTCATGAAGCCGGCCAGAACCACGTTGCTGCGGCCGGTGCTCTTGAGTTGTGCCTCGAGATCCGTACCGACAAACGAGTTCGGGTAGTTCTTGACGATGACCGGTTCGCCCGCGACCGGGGCGACCTTGTCGGCGATGGCGCCGATCGGCTGGCTGATGTCGTAGGGGCTGCCGGGGCCGGCGTCGTGCTGGATGTGGATGACCGGTATGCCCAGCTGGCGGGCTGCGGCGAGCAGGCGGGCGGCTTCGTCGAGGGCGGCCTCGACGCCGCTCAGGGTCATGATGCCCTCGCGATAGGTGTTCTGACAGTCGATCAGGACGAGGGCCGAGTCGGCCAGCGGGGCAGGGGTGCCGGGCAGTCCGGCGATATTGCGCAAGGTGGTGGGGGTCGGCATACTGGGGTCTCCTGTTTGAATTAAGTGTTATGGAGAATACGACGTATGGCGGACTTGCGGAATGAATAAAGTTGCATCCGTCGCGGGCAATTTTGCATCGGTGCCGGACTGGAACGATGTGCGCTACGCGGTGGTGCTGGGGCGCTGCGGTTCTCTGGCTGCGGCCGCCCGCCAGCTGGCGGTGGATCAGACGACCGTCTCCCGGCGGCTGCGGGTCCTGGAGGCCGGGCTGGGCACGCCGCTGTTCGAACGCTTGAAAGGTCAACTGACGCCGACCCCGGCCGGGCGCGTTTTGCTCGAATGCGGCGCACGCATGGAGCAGGAGATGGCGGCCCTCTGCCATCTGGCCGCCGACAGCCAATCCACCGTGCAGGGAGTGATACGCATTACGGCGGTCGATGCGCTGGTTTCCCATTATCTGGTGCAACAGCTGGCCGAATTGCGTGGGCGTCATCCAAACTTGTCCGTGGAATTGATCGCCAGCAGCGAGAGCCTCAACCTGACCCGTCGTGAGGCGGACATCGCAATCCGCCTGGCGCGGCCTGTGGAGGGGGATCTCGTAGTGCGCTGTCTGGGCAAGCTGGCTTATGGCGTCTATGGTCCGCGTGGCCATGAAACGCCAGCATCCTGGGCGCAGGCTCAGTGGGTGGCCTATGAGCGCTCCCTGGATCAGGTACCGGAAATGCTATGGTTGGCGGAGGCCGCCGGTCATGAGCGGATCTCCTTCCGGTGCAACAACATGGATGCGCTGGCCACGGCGGTGGCCGATGGGCTCGGCCTGGGCATCCTGCCCCGGTTCATCGGCGACCGGCATACGGCCATCTGCCGTCTGTCCGGGGCGGCGCCGGTGTTGTACCGGGAAATGTGGCTGGTGCTGCCCAGGGAGTTGCGTGACATTCCGCGCATCCGCGCGGTCAGCGACTGGCTGGTGCAACGCTTCACGGCCGATGAGGCTTCTTTTGCCTGAGCAGCTTCCGGTCCCGCGTCCGGGTTCGCCTACGTTTTCCCTGCTGGTCGAGAGTTCCCTGCACCTGACCGGACAAAATCTGGTCGTTGCCGGTGATTCAGTGGAGGCCGCCTTCTGGCTGGCCTGGTGCTGAAACTGTTCGATCGGTGATCGATAAGCCTCTTATTTTCTGTGACACAGTTAATGAAAAATGTGCGGTTTGTGACGCGGATAGTGAAATTATCCGGTCAGTGGCGAATGCAGAGAAGCTTAGCAGCTTGATATGCGTGTGGCAGCTCAATTCTCCTGTGCAAGCAGGCATCGGATTCGATTGAGATTCAGGCTTGCCTGCCGGGTTGAGAACGGTCAAGAAGGATTATCGTAGTGTTTCCGACCTCAGCAACCCGGACGCTCTGAGCGTATGCTATTCGTTTAGTCCGTGCTGCTTTTCGCTGAAAATTTTCGAGGCCTTGGAAACTGTGTAACTGCACGGCTGAAACGTTGCTCCAACAAATAGAGTTTTATCCGCCGTGCGGCAAAGTGGTGGATAAAACCCCATGCGTCAGGAGGCCCGTCCATACAGAAAGGAGAGCGCGATGAAAAACGAACAGAAAGCGCCTGAGACAAAAGGCGTTACGGTAGAGCAACTTGCAGTGGTTGATCTGGGCCCTGAAATCGAGGGTATGGCAGGGCGCCAGCTTCGAATGCGTAAGGTGACCATCGAACCTGGAGGCGTTTTCGGCCCGATGCACAATCATAAAGACAGGCCAGGCACGGTCTACATACTGCAAGGAACGATCACTGACCATCGAAATGGAGTGGCTACCGAGTATGGGCCGGGAGTGGGCTGGCCGGAGGATAAGAACACCACGCACTGGCTTGAGAATAGAGGAACGATCCCGGCGGTGGAGATTTCGGTCGATATAGTAAGGCAACAATAAGCCTAGGCCCGACAATCCGACATTTACCGAGTCCTCGCTGCTCAACGCGCTGCAGCGGGCTCGTTGTCAGCCGCTGCGCTTGATATAGTTCACGGGAAATATGCTGAGGCATCAGTGAAAACAATAGATTCACCGCCTAGACAATCGGGGGCGGACCACTGTTTTTAGCAATGAGAATGGACTTTGATAGTGAAGGGCTGTCTCCGCTTCTCCCTATAATCCGACGCTCAGCATAATGGTCGGTTGCTGCAGATCGCGGAGAAAACTAAAACTGCTCATTGCACACAAAGCATTGCCCGCAACAGGAACCACGCAGCCTTTGAAAGGCGCGCCGCGCCAGCACTGTAGTGATTTTGGTCGGAGTTTGCTGCAGGAATTTACAACTGCTTACCCTTACTCACAGTATCTGACATGATGATCGCCTAGACTGGGCTTCATTATCAACGTGATAGGGAAACACCATGATTAAGAACAAATCTGCATTGATTTTAGCTGGAGTGTTGGCTTGCGCTAGTGCCGTTTCCTATGCCAAAGACGGTGGCGGCCATGGTGGCAATGGTGGGGGAGCTGGTGGGGGAGCTGGCGGCGGCGATAGAGGCGCTGCCAGCGGTAAAGCGGGTGCCGGGGCTGTAGGAGGGGTATCTTCGCAGCACATCAGCAGTGAAGGCGCAGCCAATACCAACAGCCCGGTTTCTGCCAACCGTGCCACGGGACTTGACCGCGCCAATGACAGAATGAGCGCAGAGGGCCTGGCCCACCAAAAAGCGGACAAGATGCACAGCGAGGCTAAGTCAAGCAAATCCCTGACACTGGATAAGCAGATGAAAGACACCTCTTCGCAGCACATCAGCAACGAAGGCGCAGCCAATACCAACAGCCCGGATTCTGCCAACCGTGCCACGGGACTTGACCGTGCCAATGACAGAATGAGCGCAGAGGGCCTGGCCCACGAAAAAGCGGGCAAGACGCTCAGTACAAGTAAAACAAGCAAGTCCCTGAAGCCGGATACGGCCAAAAAAGAGTAGCGTTTGGGGCTTGAAGTGCAATGGAACGGCAGCAGCACTTTAAGCCGCGACTCATCGATATCGGAGTTAGTCAGGCTGCGGCATCAGCCGCAGTCTGATTAGTTAATGCAACCGGCGCTCGCAAGCTGCGCACCATGTCGGGTCGCATCAAAAGGCATCAAATTTTTACCAGTTTAGTTCAGCCTTCAATACAGTAGTTCGTATTCGCCATACCCCAATTCAATATCGCCCGCTCTTTACTGGTCACCGGCTGAGCAGCGGTATCTGACTGTGCGGCCACCCAAACGCTGCGAGATAAGGCAGTGCAGCGCCGCTTGCGGCCTTTGAATCTACCTGGCGGAACTGACCAGTTTTGCGCCCAGAAACATCATCGCGCTGCCTGCGGCACGGTCGATCCACGGCTTGTAGCGCAGATAGGCGGCGCGCGGTGCGGCCGACGACAGCACCAGCGCGACGATTGCGTACCATCCTGCTTCGATTGCAAAAACGATGCAAGGCAGCACAATCATCAGCGATACAGGCACATCGGGAGGCAGCAATGCGGCAAAGATGCTGGCGTAGACCAGCGCGGTCTTCGGATTGCTGATCTGAGTGCCCAGTCCGGTCAGGAAAAACCGGGATGCTGTCCCTGCAGGCGCGGCGGCGTCGCCCGCCATATCGGCCAGCGGCTGTTTGGCGCCGCGGAATATCTTCCAGCCCAAATACGCCAGATAGGCGCCGCCGGCCACTTTGATCGTCAGATACAACCACGGCACCGCAGCCAGCAACGCTTGCAACCCGCACAGCGCGGCGATCGCGAACAGCATGCCGCCGATACCCATTCCCAACGCGGCGGAGAGGCCATTCTCCCGCGTCGAAGCCACCGCGGTGCGCGCAACCATGACGAAGCTCGGCCCGGGACTCATTGCGCCGATTGCCACCGCACTGCCAATGCTGATCAAGATAAATGCGTTGTTCATATTATTGCCCTTTGATTAAATTTTGCGGTATCGGCCGATGGATGATGCGATACCGCGCAGCGCGCTTGTGTATCGGGTTCGATTTTTTTCGACGGCAAAGAGTTGGTCTATTGGCGCCTTGCTTTGCTTATGGCTGGAACGGTTTTTGCAAAAAAATCGCATTGCCGGTCTCCGCGCTCAGCGCGTAGCCGGAAAAGCCGAAGGATTCGTATGCTGCACGGGCTGCGGCGTTGCCCTCCAGGACTTCGAGGGTCAGCTTGCAGCAACCGAGGCTGTAGGCAACTTGCTCCACTTTCGACAGCAGTTTTTGGGATATTCCGCGTCCTCTATAGCCGGGTAAAACGACAACGTCGTGAATGTTCAGCAAGGGCTTGCATGCGAACGTCGAAAAACCCTCGAAGCAGATTACAAGGCCGATCGGTTTACCCTCGGTAAAGGCCAGCACCAGATGCGCACCGGGTCTTTTCCGCAGTTCGATTACCAGGTTGTCCGTTACGAATTTCGACAGCGGATGTTTTCCGCCCATTTCGTCTTTTGCGTATTCATTCAGCAGGAATACGACGGCTTCCGCATGGGACGACAACGACAAGTCCGCGATAGTGATTTCTTCCATGAATCTCTTCCAATTAACGTGAATGAATATGTAAGTTGTGCGGCTTTATCCTTCCACCAGCCCGGCCATCGCCTTCCCATCGTCGCTCGCGCGCAGGCCGGCGGCGATCGTGGCCCGGTCCGCGTCGGAGCGGTTTTGGCTGGCCTTCCAGCTGCCGATCACGCGGCGTAGCGGGATTTCGATGCCGATGATCGCGCCCAGCATTTTTTCGATATAGTCCGGCGGCGCATCGCCGATCTGCCACGGCTGGGCGCGGCTTGCTTCGTGCCGGTTTGTCAGGCGTTCGAGAAGCGCCTGCAGCCAGGCGGCGTCGTCGATGATGCGCAGCGGGCCGTATGCATGAACGGTCGCGTAATTGTAGGTCGGCACCACCTTGCCGCTGGCCTGTTTCTCCGCATACCAGGACGGCGTGATGTACGCCTGCGGCCCTTGGAAGATGATCAGCGCGTCCACTGCCGGCGTTGCGCTGCGCCACAACGGATTGTTGCGTGCGATGTGCGCGCGCAGGGTGCCGTGCGGCGCTGCGGCGCTGGCCGGCGCGATCTCGAACGGGATATGACACGCGTCGAGGCCGTCCGGCTGCAGCGTCACCAGCGTGCCCAAAGGATGCTCGTGGATCAGTCGGTGCAGCACGTCGAGCCGCTGTTCGGCAAAGTGGGCGGGTACGTACATGGTTTTCCTTTCAGGATTGAAATCAGCGCAGCGCAGTCAGAGTAGTTCCAGCACCACTTCGGCTCTGATCGAGTGGGCGATCGTGCATTGCTCGTGCGCCTGATGATGCAGCGCTTCAAGCTGCTCCGGCGTCGGTTGCGCAGTGCCGGAAAATACAGTCTGCGGTCGCAGCGTGATGCGCGTCAGCGCAATCTGGTTGTCGCTGTTTTGGCCCAGCACGCCGAATGCGCGGTCGGTGTAGCGATCGACCGTGTAGCCGGCCTTGGCGGCAAGCGACAGGAACCACAGCATGTGGCAACTGGACGTCGCGGCCACCAGCGCTTCTTCCGGGTCGACGCCGGCCGGGTCCGACAACGGCACTGGCACCGACAGCGGCGACGACGAAGCGGGCACCCGGGCACCGCCGTCGAATGCCCATTCATGTGCGCGGCGGTAGCGGTTGTCGGTGAATTGTTGCTGGCCGCGTTGCCAGCCGATGGTGGCGTCAAATTGGGACATCAGATTTCCTGTCGAGAGGTGAATTATTCACGCTATTACGCAGCCGACGCACGCTTGATGATCCAGCCGTTGGCGACCGCTTCGAATCCGACTTTCGGGTAGTACGCCATCGCGTCCGGCGCAGCCAGCAGCAACAGCATCGAGTTCGGGCCGATTGCGCTGCGCACCTGCTCGATCAATGTCTGGCCGATGCCTTGGTGTTGATAGGCGCGATCGACCGCCAGATCCGACAGGTAGCAGCAAAATGCGAAGTCGGTCAGCGCGCGCGCGACGCCGACCAGGTTTTCGCCATCCCAGGCGGTGATCAGCAGATTGCCATGCTGCAGCATCTTTGCCAAGCGTGCCAGGTCCTCGACCGGCCGCTGGATGCCGGAACGGGTAAACACGTCGGCCAGTTGCTCTGGCGTGATACGGCGGTCTTGCGCATACGTAATGGTTTGCATGATATTCCTGGACGTTGAGAAGGAGATGGCGACCATGCTATCGTCCGGTTTGGCTTTTCAAAAGAGCCAATAATATCTATCTGTTAAATACCAATTTCCGGAAAATTTCATGCACCTGACCCAATTGCTGACTGCGCTGCCGCTGGACCGTACCGGTTCGGCACCGCTGTTTCGCCAGTTGTATGCGGCGATCAAGCACGCGATCCTGAGCGGTGCGGCCCAGCCCGGCATGCAGTTGCCGCCGACCCGCGATTTTTGCCGCATGCTCGGCATCTCGCGCCAGACCGTATTGAATGCGTATGCGCAGCTGATGGCCGAAGGCTATCTGAGCGGCAGCGTCGGCAAAGGCACGTTTGTCAGCCAGCGGCTGCCGATCGCCGCGCCGGAACCGCGCGTAGCCGCCACTGAAAACAGCAGCGCGGCAGCCACGCTGCTGCGCCCGCTGTCCGAGCGCGGCTTGCACTTTGTCGATGCGATGGGACAGATGCGTTTTCATGAAGGCAAGACGCGCGCGTTCCGGCTCGGCATGCCGGGCCTCGACCTGTTTCCGTTCGATATCTGGGGCCGGCTCGAAGCGCGCTGCTGGCGTCGTGCCGGCGCTCAGATGGGCTATTCCGATCCGGCCGGTTATGCGCGCTTACGCGAGTTGCTGTGCGTCTACCTGCGTGCGTCGCGCGGCGTCAATTGCACGCCGCAGCAAATCGTCATCACGTCCGGCTCGCAACAGGCGCTGTTCCTGCTGTCGACGCTGCTGCTGGGGCCGGACGATGCGGCCTGGGTCGAGAATCCCGGCTACCGCGGCGCCAGCGCGCCGCTGCATGCGGGCCAGGCTCGGATTACGCCGGTGCCGGTCGATGCCGATGGCCTCAGCGTCGCCTACGGCTCTCGTCATTGCCCGGATGCAAAACTGATCGTCGTCACGCCATCGCACCAGTTGCCGCTGGGCGTGACGATGAGCCTGCAGCGGCGGTTGGAATTGCTGGCTTGGGCCGCAGCCAACCAGGCGTGGGTGATCGAGGACGATTACGACAGCGAATACCGCTACACCGGCCCGCCGCTGGCGTCGCTGCAGAGCCTGGACACCGCCGGTTGCGTACTCTATGTCGGCACGCTGTCGAAAGTGCTGTTTCCCGGCTTGCGGCTCGGCTATCTGGTGGCGCCGCTGCCGCTGGTCGAATCCATCGTCCAGGCCAAGGCGGTGATCGACCGCCATACCGCGATCGTGCCGCAGATGGTGCTGGCCGACTTCATCGCCGAAGGCCATTTCAACCGCCA
>Ga0366760_1034_pt1 | contig 13025 bp, 15 predicted proteins | sample TotcelHN113001L5_FD_207077 | JGI IMG/M metagenome (GOLD analysis project Ga0366760, IMG submission 207077) | Enriched cells from coal bed in the Powder River Basin, Montana, United States - Total cells N11 rep1 HSBNCT.N11.300.1.L5 ...
ATTTGGCTGACTCGCTTGGTGCTTTTCGGATTGTAGATGGCGATAACAAAATCGCCGGCAGCAGCCATTTCGGCACGTTTTTTAATTACTTCCCATGGAGTGAGCAAATCACTCAAGCTGATTACAGCAAAATCATGCATCAGCGGGGCACCTAAAATAGCAGCAGATGCACCAACCGCACTAATTCCAGGGACGATTGCCACTTCCGGTCTTGAGCTGGCCGGCTGCTTCATTGCCAATTCCAATACCAGTCCGGCCATACCATAAATTCCAGGATCACCACTGGAAATAACAGCAACTTGTTTACCGGCTATAGCCTCATCAACTGCCGCCTGGCAGCGGTCAATTTCCTGCATCATTCCGGTGCCGATAACCTTTTTCCCTGGCAATAAATCCTGAATCAGATCAATATACGTATCATAACCGACAATCGTATCGGCCTGGTCGATTGCATGATGAGCCCTCAGACTCATATCTTCCATACTGCCTGGTCCTATTCCCACCACCGACACTTTACCTCGGCTATTGCAATTGTTATTTGAGGATGTACTGTTCGGGCCAGTAACAGACTGTTCGCCTGTCCTCCCAATATTGCTGCTGGTTCGCATACACTGCCAACTCCTATCTGTTCTTCCACAAAACTGGAAGTAGTAAATTTTTGTTCTGTAATACACTGCTGTAATTCATCATTTGTAAAAAACTTCAGCGGCACTTCAAGCTGTTGAGCCGCAGCAAGCAGACCGACTTCATCCTGCTTAACCAGTGTGGTGCCCATAAGAGCAATACTTTTCGGACTGCGGCCAATTTTTCTGCAGCAGCTTTCAATTGCCGTTAGTATCTCGGCACTTGTTGTGCCCCTCCGGCAGCCAATACCAATTGCCAGAGTTGCCGGCCTTAAATAAAGATGAGGTTTGGTCATATATAATTCCTTATCGGTAATGACAACGGCACTGTCATATTCATCGGTTATTTCCAATTCATCCATATCAAACAGCCGCACACCCATTTCAACGGCAGGCAGATAAAAATGAGTGTAATTTGCCAGAGAGCGATCAATAAAAAATGCTACCCGATCACCGTTTACAATGGCAGCATTGATGGTTTTTAACTGTTCAAAAGGTTCGATAACTAAATCGAGTTTAACAGCTAATACATCGGCCGCCGGCAGGCCGGCAACATCAGTTGCCGTAGTAATAACCGGCACAGCATCTACTGCTTTTCCCACCGTCAGCGCAAGCTCATTAGCCCGGCCAATGTGTCCGGACAACAAGCTGATCGCATGTTGTCCGCCATCATCCATAACAACAACGGCGGGGTCGAACCGTTTATCCTGGATATGGGGCGCAATTACTCTGACAACAATGCCTGTAGCCATAATAAAAACGAATCCGTCATAATGATTAAACACATCTTGGATCAAATGGCTCAGAGAATCAAATGTCTGGCCTGAATCAGCCTTGTTTCGGCCTGCTTTGGCATATACATCTACCTTAAAGTCCAGGCTTTTAGCCAACTTATCAGCTAAAAGCGCCCCCTTATAGGTTACAGAAATAATTGCTACTTTCATTTAGCCTCCCGAAACATATGACCAAACTCCGGTGCGTACAGTCGGGATAAGGCATATTCATTATTGAGGCAGTTACCAACAACAATCATTGCCGTCCTGTCGACACCAGCCTTGCGTACTATCTCTGCTATCGTCGCCAGCGTACCGCGCAGAATTTTCTGATCCGGCCAGGAGGCCTTCTGCACTACTGCGATGGGAGTTTCCAGCGTGTATCCACCGCTTATCAACTCTTCAATTACGCTGTCCAGCATATGAACACTCAGAAAAATACACATCGTGGCCGTATGGCTGGCAAGAAGTGCCAGTTTTTCTTTCTCCGGCACCGGTGTCCGGCCCTCCAGACGAGTAATAATCACCGTCTGAGAAACTTCAGGCAGCGTATATTCTTGTTTCAAAGCCGCTGCAACTGCTAAGAAGGAACTTACGCCCGGAATAACATCATAAGAAATATTTTTTTTGTCCAAAAGATCCATTTGCTCCTGAATGGCTCCATAGATACTGGGATCACCAGTATGGAGGCGAACTACCTTCTGTCCCACAGCTGCCGCTTTTTCCATAACAGTAACTACTTCATCCAAAGTCATAGAAGCACTATTATAAATACTGGCTCCTTGTTTAGCCAGTTGCAACAGTTCGGGATTCACCAATGAACCTGCATAAATAATGACATCGGCCTGATTTAGCAAACGCTGGCCTTTTACCGTAATTAATTCCGGATCTCCCGGACCTGCTCCAACGAAAGATACTTGCATTTTTTAAAAGCCCTCTCTTTTTACCAAAATAAGTGATAAGTAGTCCTTATCTTTACCGCGAAGACTCTCCAGGTCATACGTGACAAACTGTTCCGGATATCCCAGTTTACTCACATAGACAGCTTTATCCTGCAGTCCTTTTTCTTCTAGAATATCTAAAATTTCATCATATTTTCCTGCGACCTTCATCAATACGGCGTTGGAAAAATGATCAAAAACGGGGCGCAATTGGGCAGGATCATCCACTGCAGGAATAATAGCCAGTCTTTCATTACCTTCTGCCAATGCCACGTTCAAGTGAGCCGCTGAAGCTGCAAAAGAAGTTACGCCTGGTATGCTTTCCACTGCGGCGTCAGGAGCCAGAGCTTGTACACGTTTCAGTAGATAAGTATATGTGCTGAAAAGCATTGCATCACCAATAGTAATAAAGGCCACCCGTTTGCCTTCATTCAGATAAGCAGCTATTTTTTCTGCTCCCCGCTGCCATTCGGCTTGCAGTACTGTTTTATCCCGGGTCATGGGAGTTGAGATTTCAATAATCTCGGTGGTTTGCGGAATATATGCTCCCGCTACCTTTAACGCTACTACTTCTTTTTCAGCGCTTGAGCGGGGAACACAAACAACATCTACCAGTTGCAGCACCTGCGTAGCCCGGATTGTAAGTAAATCGGGAGAACCAGGTCCAACCCCGATACCATAAAACTCACCCTTCATGTACTTCCTCCTTGGTTGCACTAATAATATAAATAGGGTTAAGCGCCTGGAACATGTGAGAGGACCCAACAGACCGGATACGGCTGACTTGAATGGCACAAGCCTCACTGGGATAGTTCCTCTGCTTTATTTCCTGGAGCGTACCATATAAAGTTTCTACCGTAATTGCTGTTATAACCAAACGACCGCCCACTTTAAGCAGACGGTCTGCTTCTGTCAGTATATCCGCCAGTTTACCGCCGCTTCCACCAATAAAAACAACATCAGCCTCTGGCAGCGCAGCCATTGCTTCAGGAGCACTTCCTAATATGGCAGTAACAGTAACTCCAAACTTATCGGCATTGGCTTTGATTAATTCAAAACCTTCCGGTTCCCGTTCTATAGCAATAACATTGCCGGTTTGCGCTTGCAGAGCTGCTTCAATTGACAAAGACCCTGTTCCCGCACCGATATCAATGATGGTGTCGCCCTTTGCAATACGTGCCTTAGCGAGAACCTGAATGCGGATTTCCTGTTTTGTCATGGGGATATTGCCACGAATAAATTGATCATCAGCAATTCCCGGAGAATAGTTACTCATGAGCCACCACCATTACACAATGATGAAAACCAGACACTTGGCTAACCTCGGCTAACGTCAGTGCTGCAATATTTTCATTATCATAGGATAAATTTTCACATAGCCAGGAGCGAGTCGCCGGTGGCCATCCTTGCTTGATTAGCAATTGAGCAATAAAAGCAGGATTATGTTTGCCATCAGTCAGAAATCCCAATTTCTTCAGTGGCTGATAAACAAGTGCCGAGTCATCAGCCCGGCGGCCATGCATACTGAGCAGTACCGCATCCTGCCAGAATTCACCTACTCTAGCAAAAGCCAATTGAACAGAGCTAATACCGGGAATGACTTTCAGCTTAGCAGCACCGAACTTTTCTCGTAGTGCTGCGAGCAAGCTATAGAAACCGGGATCGCCGGAAACCATTACGACAACCTTTTCCGCAATATGCACTTTCTCTATATAAGTAAGAACTCCCTCTATATCGGCACCAATACTGTAGCTTTTCTGATCTTCACGGCAAAAAGCAGTTAACGCCCGGCGGCTGCCAATTAAAACAGTAGCATTTTCAATCACCTTTTTTGCAACCGGCAGTAAATAATCAGGCGATCCCGGTCCTATACCAGCAACCGTTATGTAATGTTCCATCCCAAGGTTCCTCCTATTTTTCTTGCCGCCTCATCCATACCCAATATCTTACCTTGCATAGTCACGATGACGGTACCTACCGACAAATCACCGAAAACATACCGGCAAGCCCTTTGACTAGCCCGGTCTGCCAGCACGGGATACACACTTTCCAACTGGTGCTCGGTAATAACCGTCATAGCCGCCTCAGTGGTAGTGCAGGCTAATATATCACGAATTGCCTGCTGTGATGCGCCAACTGCTCCGGCATATGCGGCCATCGTTTCCAGCCGGGCATCAGCCACCCGGTTATGAGTGTGGAAAACACCAGCAGCAATTTTCACCACTTTTCCTAAATGGCCAAAAAGCAATACTTGTTTCATGCCTTGCGCTGCTGCAAATTCCAGCATATGTCCAATAAAATTACTTGTCTGCACAACTGTCTCACCAGGCAGTTTATACCGGTTAACAGCAATATCCTGCCCAATTTTTCCTGGAGCAAAGACAATACTATCATATCCTAAGGCCTTTACCATATTAACTTGGGGAGTTAGGGAATTTTTAAAAGCTTCTTCCGACATAGGTTCCACTATTCCAGTAGTACCGATAATGGATAAACCGCCAACAATTCCTAATGCCGGATTGAGTGTCCGTTTAGCCAGCTCAACTCCCCGTGGAATAGTAATGGTTACAACCGCTCCCCAGCCTGGTGGAAGTGATTCACTCACTGCTTTTTCAATCATGATGCGCGGACCGGGATTTACGGCCGGCTGTCCTACCGGTACAGATAAGCCCGGCTTCGTAACAGCACCGACACCTTCGCCAGCCATAATTTCAATTCCTGACTGAAGTCGCATTTCGACAACAGCCTCTATACTTACACCGTTTGTAATATCAGGATCATCACCGGCATCCTTAATGACCTTTGCCCAGCCGCTCTTTTCATTTGCACCGGCATCAGCAATAGGCACTGTTAATATTCGCCCTTGGGGAGTCGCCACATCTACTTGCTCAATAGCCATTCCCTTCCAGGAAAGAATAGCTGCCTTAGCGGCGGCAGCAGCACATGTACCGGTTGTAATTCCATTTCGCATCGGTTTTGACAATTGAAAAACCCCCTACACTATGCAGGGGGTAAAATAGACACAAATCAAGTGTAAATATTTCCACCCACCTGCCTATCTTCCGTAAGTCATAACGGTGTGTTAGAACAGGCAGGTCTCCTGACTCTAGTTCTTCGCCGTAGCTGCACCTTCCCAGACTTTGTCCAGTGGTTTTACACAACCAAGCTCCCTATTACAGTGGCGGGACCGTGCCGGCATCAGTACCGGCTTCCCTATTAAGCATAAAGCACCTATTCCCATATATATGTAATTGGTAATACACTGATAGTATTTGTTATATATTCCATAAAATAAGCACTTTCCCTCCTTTAAAAGGATATTTTGTAAAAATTTTAGAAAACAGGCATTTCGTTCGTTTTTTCACATGAAATCAAGCTTTTTCTTTGTTAATCACCTGTTTTACTATTTATTTTTTATACATAGAAAAGGATTTTATTTCATAATGTACGAATTATATATACAATTGCCGGTCAGTCCACCTTACCAATACAGTAACGAGGGAGTGAGATAGTGAAAAAAGTGTGTGAAAATTGGGAAAACTTATTTCCCGCTGATCATGTCGGATTGTCAATATTTGAAGAATTTCAAAATCGTGCCTCTGCCGCCTCTGCAGAGGTAATCCGGGTAAAAACCCCTTCTGACGCACTGGCTGCTATTAAGAACTTAATTGAAAGCATACAAGCTAAAAAAATCGTTGCAGTTAATTGTCCGCTGCAACAATCTGCAAATCTTTATGATGAATTCCAGAGAATGGGTCTTACCTTGTATACAGACAATGCACAAATTGCTGAACACGCCGAATCAGCCGATATTGGTATCTCTGGTGTTGAGTTCGGTATTGCCGAAACAGGCAGTGTCTGCCAGGATGCATATTCAATAGAAAGTCGTCTCGTCTCAACCCTTCCGCCTATCCATATTGCCGTTTTAAACAGCAATAATATTCTTCCTGGTATCAAAGAAGCTTTCGATGTTATTTCACAAGTTTTTCAGCACGGCTATATTAGTTTTATTACCGGTCCCAGCAGAACAGCAGATATAGAAAGAGTGCTAACCATTGGAGTCCACGGGCCGAGCCGCTTGATTATTATCGCTATAGACCAAGCTACTGCCGGAGGTGCCGCCTAAATGGATGAAAATAACCGCAATATCCGCCAGGAAATCGATCAAAAGTTAAACGATGATGTCTTACGCGGTGCTTTAGGACGTTTTGCTGAAGCTTACCCTATATCCAGAGCAAAGGCCTATGAAAATGTAGAAAGTATCGAAGAACTGCGCGACTGGGTGCAGCAAATGAAGGCCGCTACTGTTGAGCGCATCGAAGAAATAGCCGATCAATTTGTTCATGAGGCTACCCGGCGAGGTGCTAACGTTTTCCGGGCGGCTAACGGCGAAGAACTGAAAGAATATCTTTTAAAGCTTTGTAAGGAAAAAGAAGTTAAACGGATTGTTAAATCGAAATCCATGGCTTCCGAAGAAATTCATCTTAATCAAGCGTTGGAATCAGCCGGTCTTCACGTAAAAGAAACGGATCTAGGTGAGTGGATCATCGCATTAGCCGGCCAAAGGCCCTCTCATATGGTTATGCCTGCAATTCATTTGAACCGCGAACAGGTAGCCGGTTATTTTTCCAAAGAGCTGGGGCAAACCATAGAACCTGATATTCCTTTTATGGTACAAGTGGCACGGCAGAACCTGCGTCAAGAGTTTCTGCAGGCCGATATGGGTATTTCAGGTGCTAACTTTGGCATTGCTGAAAACGGAGCAATCGGGTTAGTAACCAACGAAGGTAATGGCCGTCTGGCTACTACGCTGCCTCGCATTCATGTGGCGATTATCGGTTATGAAAAGCTCATCCCTACCATAAAAGATGCAGTGCCAATCTTGCGCAGCCTGCCCCGCAGTGCTACCGCTCAACTAATGACCAGCTATATGACCATGATCTGTGGACCCACTCCTGCCATGGTAAAAAAAGATGACAAGTGGGTAGAAGAAGAAAAGGAACTACATATCATCCTATTGGATAATGGCCGGCTTAAAGCAGCTAAAGACGAGAAATTCAAGCAAATCTACCAATGCGTCCGCTGTGCTTCGTGCCTTAACGTGTGCCCTGTCTATACCTTAGTAGGCGGCCATGTTTACGGGCATATTTATGCCGGCGGCATTGGGGCCATATTGACTGCCTTCCTGCACAGTATGGGCGATTTTGAGAAAATTAATGAGCTTTGTATTGGCTGCCGCAAGTGTACCACTGTCTGCCCCGGCCGGATTGATATTCCCGGTCTGATTGAGGAGCTGAGAGCACAAGCGGTAAAAGAGCACGGGTTGCCCTTTGCTGTGCGGGCGATGTTTGATAACGTTATTGCTAACCGGAAAGTTTTTCATACCCTGCTCCGCCTTGCTTCCATTTGCCAAAAGCCGCTCCAATCAGGTCGTTTTATTCGCCATCTCCCCCTGTTTTTCGCCGGTTTAACCAAAGATCGCAGCCTGCCGGCAGTAGCAGATACTCCCCTCAGGGACCAAATCAAGCGAATTACCAGAAATATTCCCCAGCCTGTTAAGCGCATTGCTTTTTTTAGTGGTTGCAGTACAGACTTCGTTTTTCCTGAAACAGGTGAAGCTGTCTATAAGGTATTGCAGAATTTGAATATGGAAGTAATCTTCCCCGAAGATCAAAGCTGTTGTGGTAAGCCCATGCTAGGCATGGGCGAACGGGAAGCTTCTAAGAAAGTTGCCAAACAAAATATTCAAGCCTTTGAAGCAGTCAATGCCGATATCATCCTTTCGGCCTGCCCCACCTGTGCCGAAACCTGGCAGGGAACGTTTGTGGAAATTCTCAGTGATGAACCGGAATGGAAAGCCCGTGCAGAAAAGCTAGCCTCAAAAGTACGGGAGTTTACCAGTTTTGTTGCCGAAGAATACGAAAAAGCCGGTCGGCTGACTGCGTCCACCATCAGTGGCAGCAAAGTAACCTATCATGATTCCTGTCACATGAAGCGGGGCTTACAGATTTACGAACAGCCTCGCGAATTATTGAAAGCAACACCAGGCATTGACTTTGTTGAAATGAAAGATTGTGACAAATGCTGCGGTATGGCCGGAGCTTTCGGTGTTAAATATGCAGCCTTGTCCAGACCGATTCTAAAGCAAAAGATAACCAACATCAAAGATACCGGTGCAGAGGTAGTGGCGGTTGCCTGTCCGGCCTGTATGATGCAGCTTCGCGGCGGGCTTGATAAACAGCTGCCTACTGTTAAGGTAAAGCACGTAGCGGAAATATTAGCTGAACAACTTAATGAGTAACAGTAAAAGGGAGTCCTTCCGGACTCCCTTTTGCCTTGCTATAAAGGCTACTTAATAATGCCTTTTTCCTTATAATATTTCATTGCGCCGGGGTGAAGCGGTATTGACATACCTCTGGTAGCTTTCTCCAAGCTGAGTTCCTTCCCTTTACTATGAGACTGAACAAGCTCTGCCTGATTCTCAAAAAGTGATTTGGTAATAGTATAAACAACCTCTTCCGGTACTTGAGCATTGACAATCAAAGCAGCTTGGACTGCAACCGTTCTTACTGCAGCAGTTTGCCCTTTATAGGTATTGGCGGGAATGGTAACCGGTGCCAGAAAAGGATATTGCTTATTTATTTTTGTAATAGCATTATCTGTCATAGACAGTATTTTAATTTTATGTTGAACAGCTATATCTTGTATCATCGAATTAGGGCTTGCAGAAACAATGATAAAGGCATCAATAGTCTTTGCCTTAAATTCACTGGCACTCGCAGCAAAGGATAAATACATTGGTTGGAATTCTCTATAATCCAGTCCATAGATGGCGGCCAACTGGCGAAAATTAGCTTCCGTCCCGCTGCCAGGTGACCCTACCCCCACTTTTTTTCCCTTGAGATCTGCGATTGTATCGATATCGCTATCAGCCCGAACAACAATCTGGATGATTTCGGGATATAAAATAGTAATGCCTCTGATCATTGTCAACTTCTCTGTAAAGGTTTCCTGCGCATGATAAGCATAATCCATCATATCACTTTGCACGATAGCCAGTTCTGCTTGCTTTCGATTTACTAACTGGAGATTTTCAACCGATCCATCAGTTGCTTGGACAGTAACCTGTACCTTCGCTTTGTTGTCGAAGATTTTGGCCAGTGCCTCGCCAAAAGGATAATAAGTTCCTGCTGTTCCGCCGGTTGCCAGAATGAGCGGAGTAGGGTTTTGCCATGCAGTAGGGCTACCGGCGGTATTGCCGCATCCTGTGAATAGACTGATAATCATAACAAGTGTTGCTAGCAGTACTCCTGTCTTTTTCATGACTCCCTCCTCAACTCTTATACAAGTTTATTAATATTGCTTACTTTATCTTCTTCATGCTGAATTTTTTCCCTGCTTGCACCCGGCAGATGATGAGCAGTTTTGAAAGTCATACTTTCTGATAAGCTAAAAAAGTAACCGGCTATACATACGCTGCCGATTACTTTGTTTTTTATTCTCGTTTGTACAAGTGATACATAATTGCTACCCATATGGAAAAACCGGCAACTGTATTAAAGGGATTTACAGTAATACTAAATAGCATACTAACTAATAAGAATCCCCATAAAAGCAGTCCGAAAGGGCTAGTAAATGTACCAACCCGATTCAATAACCAATAAACAAATTCCAAACTCTTCCTCCCCTTCTATCTAATTTGATACTAGTATTTACAGGTTTCAGCCAATCTAAACAGCCTGACAGAGGCTTTCTTGGCTCTTTTTCATCTTTATGGTATAATGTAATGATTATTAGGAGAGGAAGTGCTTTGTGTCTACTGATCATACTATCTACAAGCTACATATGGCCCGTACATTATGGACCAATACATACCGCGGAAAAGTAACAAATGATAGCGGCGATTATGTAGCAGCCATTCGCGTGATCTTGGGGATTCCGCTTGATCGCACCGAGGTGCCCGACAATGCACCGGAAGTTACTGCTTATTTAACTGTGCTCGTTGAGGATGCTACTATTACAGCCGATGATTTACTTGTCTTTGAAGCTAATCTATCGGATTTATTGTTAACTCAATTAAGAAGTGACTATTTTCTCCCTGAACATTGTCACTTCTTTTATCCCAGCCCGCCAGCTCTACTGGCAGAGCAGAGTCTATTATCGTAAGCCTGAAATAAAAAACTACCTTGGCAGCTTTCGCCAAGGTAGTTTTTTACTTGCTTATCATATAGTATAGTAACCATTTATTCTAAAGGAGGGTGACACATGTACTATTCAATTAAGCACGCCTGTGGCGGACGCGCCCATCTTATCGGTGGCCAGATTGCTTACGGCTGGAATCAGTACTGCTGCGGTCGTTGCGCTGAAACATTTTATCGCTGGGTAACAGAAAAAATGCTGGAACAGGAGCGCAACTCCAAGTAGTAAACACCAACTGCCTACTCTTTCAAAAGCAGCATGCGATCAGCAATCTGTACCAAGAGAGTCAGCTCTTGCTGACGCTCGGCGGGAAGCCGCTTAAAGTGCATCTGCTGTACAATGAAATAGGCCCTGCCACGCTCTTCAGAAACTACATCATCCAGCAGTGGTGCATCACCCCAATTACTTTCTATTTCCGTTCCATAAAAATCTGCATAGAAGGCTATACCGGGACGCAAAAATTTAACAATATAAACAGGTGATTTTCCATCATACTTATTCTGAAATTCTTTAGCAAATCGCTGTGATGAAAAAAATGGCACTGCTGCCGGCAGGAGCATTGTCATTAAAATGACCGAAAAAGTAGCCATTGCTGCTACCTGTATCCAAAAAGCCCGTTCAATTTTATTTTTCCACAGCCAATAGCCCCCGGCAACTGACATTAGTACAAAAACAGCAGCAGTCACATAAGCGCCCAATGCTAATTGCGGCATTTCCTTGCTGCCTGCGATACTGCCTGCTGCAAACAGGCCGCCAAACAACAGCAACCCTATTGCCCAGCCACGCTGCCTGCCTCGTGCTCGCCTCTCAATCAGCCTTGCTATATACCAGCCTACAATCATAGCCATTGGCGGAAACATCGGCAAAATATAAGAAACAAGTTTCGTCTGTGATGCAGTAAAAAACAGAAAAATAAACCACGCCCAGATATTTAGGAAAACGAATTTAGAAAAGTCCCGGTTGCTGTTGGTAATGGAGGACCACACCGCTTGAAGCATAACGGCCGACCAGGGAAATAAACCTAATAGCAATACGGGAATGAAATAGTACCATAACACTCCTTCAGGATGTTCCGGACTAGTAAAACGGGTAACGTTATGAAACCCGATAAAAGTGTCGATAAAAGCTGCACCATGGATTTGATACATGACAACATACCAGGGCAAAGCGACGGCACCATAGATGAGAATGCCCGCAGGAATCTTCATAGCAGATAATTCATACCAGCGCCGGGTAACCAGCAGGTACAAAAAAATAATTGCTCCCGGAAAGAGAATGCCAACCGGCCCCTTTGTAACGGTAGCCAAACCGGCAAAAATATAAAATAAATAGTAACGCTTGTCAATAAAAGACAACAATGCAACAGTTAAACAAAAGTTGAGCGTAATGTCCGTAACTGCGGCTTTTCCCAAATAAAAAAACTCTATACTGGTTACTAAAACCAGAGCACTGCAAAAGCCTGCCTTTTCTCCGAAAAATCGCGCCCCCATCCAATAGACATACAACACGGTAATAAGACCTAACAAGGCAGACGGAAAGCGGGCCGCAAATTCATTAACACCGAATAGCTGATAGGTTCCCGCAACCAACCAATAATACATGGGTGGTTTATCATACCAAAATTCACCGTAAATTCGAGGAGATACCAAGTCAGCAAAGTGAATCATCTCTTTGGGTGTTTGTGCATAAACGGGTTCATCCGGATCTAACAGCGGTATACTACCTAAGTTTAAAAATAAAATAACGACAGAAATTAGTGCGACTAATAAGAAAGAACCGCCGTTTACTTTCTGTAACATACAAACCTCCCGAATTCGATGGTAATAGATACGTTCTTAATTGCTACACCAGGGACAAATAGGTTCTTTCCAATCCCTCGTGAAGCTTCATTTTTGCATTCCAGTGAAGCTGGGTAAGCGCCTCAAAATTTGCTAGGGATGAACGATAAATATCGCCCTTTCTAACAGGGCCATAGGTTATTTCAACTGTTCTATTGGCAATGCGGCCTAAAATAGCAATCAGCTCATTAACACTGGTCTCGGACTGTGTGCCAATGTTATATATTCCGGCCGGACAAGCTGCCGTTATTGCCGCAATATTGGCAGCAGCTACATCACCAACATAGATGAAATCGCGTGTCTGCCCGCCATCGCCAAAAACTGCCAGTGGCTGATTGGCATGTATTTTACGGGTGAAAATACTAACTACACCACCTTCGCCGGCGTCGCCTTGGCGCTCACCATAAACATTAGCATACCTAAGAGCAGCATATTTGAGTCCGAATACTTGATAATAAAGAGGTAAATACTTTTCTATTACCAATTTACTTAATCCATAAAAAGAAGTTGGACAAGTTGATGCCTCTTCTTTTACCGGAACGGAGGTCACATCACCGTATACAGCAGCACTGGAGGCAAAAATGAAGCTTCACGAGGGATTGGAAAGAACCTATTTGTCCCTGGTGTAGCAATTAAGAACGTATCTATTAC
>Ga0366760_1039_pt1 | contig 13013 bp, 6 predicted proteins | sample TotcelHN113001L5_FD_207077 | JGI IMG/M metagenome (GOLD analysis project Ga0366760, IMG submission 207077) | Enriched cells from coal bed in the Powder River Basin, Montana, United States - Total cells N11 rep1 HSBNCT.N11.300.1.L5 ...
ATGGGTGATCAAGTCTAAGGTATTCGCTGTCTATGAGACTGATCTTTTCGATACGGAGTTTGCTGACCTGGTCGACCGCGATTTGATTTCGATCGGTTTCGCGATACGTTGCCTCGTTATTGCAGGGACTACGCCGCCAGAACACTCGAGAAAAAATCATTCGGGTTAATTCGAAACGCATTATCTGGCGTTGTAGTTGTGACATTTGACGAACTTCTGGCCAGGCTTCAATCTGAATTATTACGCTAGCAAACCTTGTCTTTTATCGCTGTATTCTGTTTTCTCTTGTAGTGTCATTTTCTTGATTCCAATAGGGCCGAGATGTTTTTCCGGTGTGCGCTCGATACCTCTGACTTTGTTGCTGCGGTGATCGACCCTTGCCTCATACCCGTATTTTTCCAAGGATGAGTTTTGAAGCTGCGCCCAGGTCGCGCGCGTGGTCATGAGATCTCCTTTTAAAACGCTTCGATCTTTTCCTCCGCTATCTTTTTTGCATCCGCCTAGTTCGGGGTTGACCGGATTAAACCGCTTAAAGTGCTGTTCCGGTGGCCTGTCGATATCATCTGGCTTCCGGTCGGAAAACATAATGTGGGCGTGGGGTTGGGCAATTCCTCCCAGTGCAGCTGTAGGGGAATGAATGGCAAAATGATAAGGTTTTTCGCCTATCTCTGGCTTTATGAATTCATTGACCAACTGTCTTTGCTGTTCTACAGTTAATTCCTTGGGAATTGCAATTTCATATTCTCGATAGACCGCGCCATTCTTACGTTCATGCATGTCCGCCATCTTCCAGAATGCTGTGGGATTTCCTTGTGTCCAATTTGGCAGATTCCCATGGTCCGTTGCAATCAAATCTGATCGCTTTAAATAATTACCGTTTTTTCCTTCACGCGCGATATAGGTGGCATGATTTGCCGCATTCCCTTTTTTTCCGCTTTTGATACTTAAATGATAGCTTGCCATTTTTTCCTCTTATCGTTTCTGATTACTGGCCAAATACAGATAAACAACTCTAATTTGCCATTGAAAATGGAAGAGGAAAACCGACATTTTTTGCCTATGTTAGAGAAAGGGTAAGTGCGCCTACCTTATCTCTCTCTCCTATGTCATTGAGCATGAACATCGATGGACCATTACTCTTCCATACGATGTATGGAGAAGTAAGAAAATACTCATGTCAGTCATAGACCGTATGACTGAACTAGCAATAAATGGCATGGATTCTTTATTCATTGGATAGCAACTGGAGAAGCTGAATTCCAAATGGCAATCATGCTTGTCATGGCGCATAGGCCCACCTAGGCATAGCACTATTCGTGGATTGCGTGAGGAATGCGTTGAGGTTCTCCCAGTGTTTGCAGCGAAAGACCTCGTAAAGCAGTAAGGCCTTGAGATGAAAAATTCAAAAATCCCGTCGCGTTCGAAAGAATTGCTCTCAGTGTTGCTGGCTTCACAACAAGGATTTCCGGGGAAGGAGGTAGCTGGACTCCTAAGATCAGTTGGGCCAATTTATTCTTTTTAAGCAACCTGCTTGCGCGTAAAATAGACAATATTTTGTATGTTTTTTGTTTGGCAGGAGGCCGAAAGGGATTCTCTGCAATCGGCGCGGTGCTCCTATCTCAGGTCCATGCCACGATGTCCGACAGGTTGATCCGGTCAAGGACGGCACAGAAAAGATCATCATCAAGAATGGAAAGAGCTAGTCGCCATCATCGATACTAAGCGGCTGTACTATGACCATCGAATAGAATGTTCTAAGGGGCGGTTCATGAAGTTCGTCAAGAATGCCGGAACAGATCGTGTAGTGGACTTGATGCGTCCGTGGTTGAAGTCCAATCACAGATTAGATGTGGTCTCAAATTCCTTCTCACTATTCGCGTTTGCTGAAGTTCTAGCCGACATGCCGCGCCTTTCACATGCACGACTGGTTTTGCCACCTCTTCCAAAAGACGACGGTGAGAAAAGTGTGCATGCCCAGTTAGGCTTGCTCGGCACAGATGCAGATCGCGCTGTCCGCAACAAACTGCATGCCCCATGGCTCGCCCGCAAGTTCTCAGAGTGGCTGGACTCCAAGGCGCAGGTGCGGCATGCTCATGGCGCCATTCCTCAGGGCGCACTCATTTTTCGCGATGACAAAGACGCAGCACAGAAAGCGGTCCTCGGCTCATTCGCATTTGGCACCGAAGGTCTTGGCATTACCCCCGGAAACCCTCTTAGCTTAATTCAGACTTCGGAGAATCCTGCTGAAGCACAGATGCTGAGCCAGTGGTTCGACATGCAGTGGTCAACACTCAAGGATCAACCGGATGCGAAGGCTGCGCTGATCGCGTCCGTCAAGGAATTGTCTACGCATCGCGACGCCACCAGCGTGTACGCCCTTATGTTGCAACACTTGTTTGCGCAAAAAGGGGAGGGTATGGATGAGGACCGCATTGTTAAATCCGCCACCGGCATCCGGAACACGGTGATTTGGAAGAAACTTTACAAGTTCCAGCGTGATGGTGTTGTGGGAGCTATAGACAAACTGGAGCGCTTTGGCGGGTGCATCATTGCTGATAGTGTCGGCCTTGGCAAGACGTTCGAGGCACTAGCTATCATCAAGTACCATGAGCTGCGCAACGATCGCGTTCTAGTACTCTGTCCAAAGCGACTGCGCGACAACTGGACGCTTTACAAGGGCAACGACCGGCGCAACGTGTTGGCTTCAGACCGCCTGAACTACGACGTTCTGAACCATACCGACCTGTCACGCGACGGCGGTCACTCTGGCGACATCGATCTATCGCATGTGAACTGGGGCAATTACGATCTGGTTGTCATCGACGAGTCCCACAACTTTCGAAACAAAGCAGCGAACAAAGGAAAGGAAACTCGGTACGACCGTTTGATGCGTAGAATCATCCGCGAGGGAGTGAAGACGCGGGTGCTCATGCTGTCTGCAACACCTGTCAACAATCGTCTCAATGATCTGAAAAATCAGATTGCGTTCGTTACTGAGGGCGACGACACTGCCTTGTTTGACCATGGTATCGCTAGTATCGACAGCACGACACGACGGGCGCAGAAGGCCTTCAATCGCTGGCTTGAACTTCCCAATGAAGAAAAGACGCCGTCACTACTTGTGGAAATGCTGGGTTTCGACTATTTTTCCTTGCTAGATCACCTTACGATTGCTCGGTCTCGCCGCCACATCGAGAAATACTATGGCACATCAGAAACCGGCCGTTTCCCTGACCGCCTGCCTCCGATCAATATCAAGGCTGATGTTGATCGTGCTGGAGAGTTTCGTTCGATTCGTGACATCAATCTTGAAATTCGCCGACTTAACCTCGCAACATATGCACCGCTGCGCTATGTGCTGCCCCATAAGCAAGCGGCCTACGATGCCAAGTACAGCACGCAAATTCGCGGTGGCGAGAGCTTCTTCCGACAAGTAGATCGCGAAGAGAGCCTAATTCACCTGTTACGCGTGAATGTGCTCAAGCGGATGGAGAGCGCCGTTTCGTCCTTTGCTTTAACGGTGTATCGCCAACTTAAAGATGTTGAGTCGACACTCGCGCAAATCAACGCCCATTCCAGCGAGATTGAAGAACACGACATCACGGACGTAGATATCGACGATCCTGCGTTCGAGACCCTTCTTGTGGGGCGCAAGGTCAAGGTCTTGCTAGGCGATGTTGATCTCCTTCGCTGGAAGCAAGATCTGATCGAAGACCGCAATCGGTTGGCTACCTTATACGCTGCGGCCGAACAGGTCAGCGCAACGCGTGACGATAAGTTGCTGAGGCTGCGTGATCTCATCGCCACTAAATGCACCAATCCTATTAATCCCGGCAATAGAAAGATAATCGTCTTCACGGCGTTTGCGGATACGGCTACTTATTTGTACGAGCAACTGGCTGGGTGGGCCAAGTCCGAGCTGGGCATTGACGCTGCCTTAGTAACAGGTTCTGGTCGAAATCAGTCCACCTTGCCTCAGTTACGCAAAGACCTGAGCAGTATCCTGACTGCGTTCTCGCCACGCTCTAAAGAACGACCGGAGGATCTGGCAGATGAAGGCGAGCTGGATCTGTTGATCGCGACCGATTGCATAAGTGAGGGCCAAAATCTCCAAGACTGCGACTGGCTTGTCAATTACGACATCCACTGGAATCCGGTGCGCATCATCCAGCGTTTCGGCCGGATTGACCGTCTTGGCTCCTGCAATAGCCGCATTCAATTGGTGAACTTCTGGCCCAACATGGAGTTAGAGGAATACATCAATTTGGAGCAACGCGTTAGTGGCCGCATGGTGCTTCTGGATATTTCGGCTACCGGCGAAGAAAACCTCATCGAGCAGCAATCCGGCAATCAGATGAACGATCTGGAATATAGACGCAACCAATTGCTGAAGCTGCAAGAGACCGTCATTGACTTGGAAGATCTCTCTAGTGGTGTCGCCATCACTGATCTGACCCTTACTGATTTCCGCATCGACCTAGCCGAGTACATCAAGGCCCATCCTGGCAAGCTGGGTTCCTTGCCGCTGGGGACGTTTGCCGTCACGTCGAGCATTGACGCAGACATCCCGCCTGGAGTGATCTTCTGCTTGCGTGCCGAGGATGCCGCTGCAGAGAAGACCATAGACCCCAGTTATCCACTAGCCCCGCACTATCTGGTGCATGCCGGCGAAGATGGAACAGTGCTGCTGCCCTACACCCAGGCCAAGCGCATCCTCGACCGCGTTAAGCGTTTGAGTCTTGGTCGTGATCTACCCGATGCTACTGCTTGCGCTCGTTTTGACCGCATTACTCGTCAAGGTGAAGACATGCTCCATGCACAAAGGCTTCTGTCCGCTGCTGTGGCGTCCATCGTGGGTAAATCAGAAGAACGCGCCGTAGCCAGCCTATTTTCTCCGGGCGGCACGCACGCTATGAAGGGGGAATTTGCCGGATCGAATGATTTTGAAGTTTTGGCATATCTGGTGGTGCTGCCGAACTCTGCCAAAGAGGCCACCAAATGACTGAGCAGAGGCTGAGTTTGCCTGCCGTTGATCTGCTCGCCGCTCTTGGCCTGCCACTGACGGCAATGGTAAATCAGCGCGTGCCCAAAAAAATGTTGGCGGAGAACGGCGCTCCGACCATGTCCGATCGCAAGCTGATCCAAGACTATATTGAAGAGGTTAAATGGGTCGCTGCGCTGAAACCAGCCAATGTGGGCGTACCTGACTATAAGGACGAGCAACGCACTTACCTAGAATTGGCGGTGCTTTGCGTGACCTTGCGGAAAGGCGGCCAGCTCGATCCCAAATCTGCCAAAGTCAGTCGTATTGCAGAGTTGATACATCGTTCGATCCCTTACCCCGTATTCTTGGTGTTGGACGATGGTGACAACCGCATCGTGTCGCTTGCTCACATTCGGTGGGCGCAGACGGAAATAGACAAGACGGTGCTCGACGGTGAACTGCTATTCACCAATTTTTCTCACTTGCCGGTCTCCGTTAGTGAATCTGCCGAGAATGCCCTAAATGCTCGCGCCGAATTCCTTGCCTCGCTTGCCTTGAGCAAGCAGCCGTGCAATGACCTGTGCACGCTTTATCAAGGCTGGATGGACACGGTCTCTGCGTGGCAAGCCGCAGTAGTCACGGGTCGCTTTGTGACCAGCAAGTCGCCTGCACACGCCGCCGAGCGCCGCGCAGCACTACGACGCTGCCACGAGCTTGACGCACAGGTCGCTAGCTTGCGCTTAGCAGCCAGCAAAGAAAAACAAATAGCACGCCAAGTCGCAGCCAACCTCGAAATCAAAGCACTGCTGGTTAAGCGTGAGCAAGTCGTTAGCAATGTATAAGGAAATGAAGTGAAAGCAACCGAAGCCAATCTGCTAAAATTTCTCAAGAAGTCCCCACAGTTTGTCATACCGATCTACCAGCGAAACTATTCATGGACGGCAGAGCAATGCCGTCAATTGTGGACCGATTTGCTACGCGCTGGCCGTGATGACAAAGTCAACGCCCATTTCATCGGTTCCATTGTCTACGTCGAGCGAGCGCTGTCGTCTGTCACCAGCCAAGAAGCCTTATTGGTCATCGACGGTCAGCAACGCCTGACAACTAGCACGCTTATGATTGCAGCGCTTGCCAAGCATTTTGAGTTGCAAGGCATCGCCGAACTGCTGGAAGCCTTTTCTACCAAAAAATTGCGCAACTATTACCTGATTAATCCGGAAGAGGACGGCGAACGCCACTTCAAGCTCCTCCTCTCCGAGACTGACAAGGATACGCTGCTGGCTATCCTGCGAAATGCGCCGATGCCCGCCGAGGCAAGCAGCCGTATCACAGAGAACTATGCACTGTTCCAAAGCCTGATCACGCAGCATCACGGCGAGTTGGAAGCCATCTGTCAAGGTCTTGCCAAATTGGTGATCGTGGATGTGTCGCTCGACCGCACGCAGGATAATCCCCAGCTGATTTTCGAGAGCATGAATTCCACGGGCCTTGAACTTAGCCAGGCCGACTTGATCCGCAATTACATTCTCATGAGTTTGGCGCCCCAGCTACAGACCGAGCTGTACAAGACCTACTGGCGGCCAATGGAAAAGGCTTTTGGCCAGGCAGCTTACGTGGTGCATTTCGATGCCTTCATGCGCCATTACCTAACGGCCAAGACTGGCGATATTCCGAATGTTCGTGAGGTCTACACAGCCTTCAAAGCCTTTGCTCGCAACTTCAGGGGCAACACCAAAGATTTAGTTGCCGACATTAATGCCTACGCTACGTACTATTGCGCCATGGCTATGGGGGGGGAGAAAGATGCTACGCTCAAGCAAGCCTTCCAAGATCTCCGTGAGCTGAAGGTCGATGTGGCATATCCATTCCTGCTGGATGTGTACCACGACTACAGCCAATGCCGCTTGAGCAGTGAGGAGATTCTGAATATCGTGCGACTGGTCGAAAGCTATGTCTTCCGTCGTGCTATCTGTGCCATCCCGACGAATTCGTTGAACAAGACCTTCGCGGGAATGAGCCGCACTTTAAAGAAAGATCGCTATTTGGAAAGCGTGCAAGCTGCTTTTCTCCTATTACCCTCGTACCGCAGATTTCCAGGTGATGAGGAATTCCAGCGTGAAGTGAAGGTGCGCGACCTCTACAACTTCCGCAGCCGTGGTTATTGGCTACGACGTTTAGAAAATCATGGCCGCAAGGAGCGGGTGGTAGTGGAGGACTACACAATCGAACACATCCTGCCACAGAACAAGGCGCTACCCCAAGAATGGCAAACCGAGTTGGGGCCGGAGTGGCAACGCATCCAGCAAACTTGGCTGCACACCTTGGGCAACCTAACGCTGACCGGTTACAACGGAGAATACAGCGATCGCCCCTTCGTCTATAAGCGCGACCAGGTGATCGACAAAGACGGCAACCCGGTCGGCTTTGCACACAGCCCGCTCAAGCTGAACCTTGGGCTAGGCAAAGTCGTCATGTGGGATGAAACCGCTATCAAAGCACGCGCTGACCGGCTCGCTGCTGATGCAGCCAAGGTCTGGACGGCCCCGCAGCTGGCTACCGACGTGCTGGATGCCTATCGCCCCTCAGCGTTCAAGCCCGGCCACCAGTACGCCATCACAGATCATCCGTATCTCGTAAGTGGCCCCATGCGTGATTTGTTCGATGCTCTGCGCAAAGCCGTGCTGGCACTAGACCCATGCGTCAGCGAAGAATTCTTGAAGCTCTACGTCGCCTACAAAGCGGAGACCAACTTTGTCGATGTGGTGCCACAAGCCAAGCGTCTTCTTTTGGTGCTGAACCTTGGCATTGAGGACATTGAAGACCCCAAGGGCCTTTGTAGGGATATCTCCAACATCGGCCGCTGGGGCAATGGCGATGTGGAAGTCGGCCTAACCAGTTTTGATGAACTACCCTACGTGGTTGGCCTGATTCGCCAGTCGTTTGATCGCCAGATGGGCGGCCCGCAAGACGCTTGATTCGCCCGTTGTACACCGAATACCTAGAGAACATAAAAATGACCATCCAGAAGATCAATGCGCAGTCTCCTGAAACACAGAGTGCTGACCTCATAGCCGACAACGTCGCCAAGCTCAAGGCACTCTTTCCTGAACTGCTAACCGAGACCGACAAAGGCGCCGCCATCAATTTGGATACACTCAAAGCTTTGGTGGGTGATGCTACGGCAACCGATGCCGAAGAGAAGTACGGCCTCAACTGGCATGGCAAGCGCCGCGCGCGCCAGCTCGCCTTGACCCCGAGCACCGGTACGCTGAGACCTTGCTCAGATGAAAGTGTGGACTGGGACAGCACGCAGAATTTGATGATCGAAGGTGACAATCTCGAAGTCCTAAAACTGCTGCAAAAGAGCTATACCGGCAAGGTCAAGCTGATCTATATCGACCCACCGTACAACACTGGTAAGGATTTCGTTTACCCAGACAACTTCCAGGACAATATCAAGAACTACCTTGAGCTGACGGGCCAAATCGAAGGCGGCGCAAAGATCAGTAGTAATACTGAGGCCGGCGGGCGGTTTCACACTGACTGGCTGAATATGATGTATCCCCGATTGAAGCTTGCTCGAAATTTGCTCCGTGATGATGGAGTCATATTTGTTTCAATCGATGAACGAGAGGTGGGTAATTTAAGAATTTTGTTAGATGAGGTTTTTGGGGAGGAAAATGGTGTTGGGGAATTTATATGGCAGGCGAAAAAAGGTGGCGGAAGCGACAACGCCGGTGTCGTGAATGATCATGAGTACGTTATTTGCTATGCGAAGAACATAGAAAATAATCCTCTTAATCAGATTCTTATAGAAGCGGAGCCTTTGACCGAGCGTGATGAAAAAGGACTTTATCGGCGAGGGCGTGAGCTAAACAAATGGGGTGCTAATTCCCTTCGCAAAGATCGTCCAACAATGTATTTTCCAATTCCTGGCCCCAATGGCGAAGACGTATACCCAATACGTAATGACAACAAAGAAGGCTGTTGGCGATGGGGAAAAGTAAAAATGCTTCAAGCTGCGGAGGCTAAAGATATTGAATTCGTTTCAAGAGGAAACGGTACGTACATCGCGTACGAAAAAATTCGGACAACAGAGGCTCGCGGAAAACCACATCGCACGCTTCTTTCGGAGTGCGGTCAGACAGCCGACGGTACTAAAGCAATCAAACAGCTTTTTGATGAGGAAAAGGTCTTTGATTTTTCAAAGCCGCCCGCCCTCATTTCGAAACTACTGGAAATTGGTTCCTCTTCAGGAGACGACCCCGACATTGAAGAGGCTTTTCTTGTATTAGATTTTTTCGCTGGCTCAGGAACTACGGCACAGTCGACTTTTCAACAAAACATTGCTGATGGTGGTACACGCCGCTACATTCTTGTCCAACTTCCTGAGCCTCTTGATCCAGCGAGTAAGGAACAAAAGATTGCAGCAGACTACTGCGATAAGATCGGAAAACCGCGCACTATCGTAGAACTTACCAAAGAGCGCCTGCGTCGGGCTGCAGCCGAAATCAAAGCGGAAAACCCCATGTTTGGAGGAGATACAGGTTTTCGGGTATTCAAACTCGATAGCTCCAACATTCGCTCTTGGAGTCCAGATCGCGACGATCTGGCGGCTTCGCTGTATAGGCATGCCGAACACATTGTCCAAGGTCGCTCAGAATCTGACGTGCTTTATGAGCTGTTACTGAAACTCGGCCTTGATCTGTGTGTACCAATCGAAAAACGTGAAATCACTGGCAAGACGGTGCACAACATTGGCGGTGGCACTCTAGTGGCCTGTCTCGATGAGAATATCAGGGTAGCCGACGCAGAAGCTCTCGCATTGGGAATCACTGAATGGCGCAAGGAGCAACACACTGCAGGTGACACGACCGCAGTGTTTCGCGATAGTGCCTTTGAAAACGACGTTGCCAAGACCAATCTGGCGGCAATCCTCGAACAGCACGGTATCAAGCAAGTTCGTAGCTTGTGAGGTCGGTTAGATGAAACTGCATTTTGAATCCGATCTGCCTTATCAGGCAGCAGCCATCGAAGCCGTGTGTGACCTGTTTCGGGGCCAAGAAGTTTGCCGTTCGGTGTTTACTGTCACCACGCAAGCGCTCAACGATTCCCGCCAGCAGAGCTTTGAAGGTAAACAATTCACTGCCGAGGGCGGCATTGGCAACGCCTTACAATTGATTATTGACGAGGAACTAAGCGAAAATTTGCAAAAGGTTCAACTGCGCAATGGTTTGCCCCCGTCTGATCTACTCAATGCCAGGCAATTGCTCAATTTCACCGTGGGCGCAATTAACAAGTTCGGCGACGAGACTGCCGCGGCGGCTGAAGAATCGGACGACGCCAAGCGCCGCGAAAAATCCAAGAATAAGATGTACCGCGCCAGTGAGAAGACGGGCGGCGAGAGGCCAATTGACCTGATCCGCAACACCCACCCCATCCTGATCGTGGACGAGCCGCAAAGCGTAGACGGTGGCATCGACGGTAAGGGGAAAAGGGCCTTGGAGCGCATGGATCCCCTCTGCACGTTGCGCTACTCCGCTACACATATAAACAAGCACAACATGGTCTACCGGCTGGATGCGGTTGATGCCTACGAGCAAAAGTTGGTCAAGCAGATTGAAGTGGCAGCGGCCACAGTACAAGACGGCAACAACAAGCCCTACGTGAAGCTGCTGGGGGTGAGTAACAAGAAAGGTGTCATCGCAGCCAGCATCGAGGTTGACCGCGAGAACAGTGCTGGTGCAGTTCGACGCGATGCCATCACCGTACAAGACGGTTTCGACCTTGAGCAGGAGACCGGTCGCCCTCTATACACTAATATAAGCATCGGCGAAATCCGGACGGCCAAAGGCGACCAATTCCTAGAGTTAAAGGTCCCTGGCAGCGAAGTATTCTTGCGTGTGGGTGAGGCGTGGGGTGACGTGGATGTCAGTGCCGTACAGCGCGAAATGATTCGGCGCACGATTAAGGAACACCTCGACAAAGAAAAACGTTTGCGCTCGATAGGCGTGAAGGTATTGAGTCTATTCTTCATTGACGAGGTTGCCAAGTACCGCAAATACGATGAGCTAGGCAACGCGGTAAAGGGCGAATACGCCATGATGTTTGAAGAGGAATATAAGCGCTGGGCGCGTCACCCGGACTACCAAAGCCTGTTTGATGAAATCGACCTAACGACGGCGGCTGACGAAGTGCACAATGGCTACTTTTCCATCGATAAGAAAAAGATTGGTGGCAAGACGGTGGAGATAGTGAAGGACACGAGTGGGGCAACGGCGGCTGACGACGACACCTACAACCTCATCATGCGTGAGAAGGAAAAACTGTTGAGCTTTGAGTCGCCGCTGAAGTTCATCTTCTCGCACTCAGCCCTGAAAGAAGGCTGGGATAACCCTAATATTTTCCAAATTTGCAACTTCTCCACTCGCGAGACCGAGCGCTGGCGCCGCCAAACGATTGGCCGGGGCCTGCGTCTGTGCGTGAACCAAAAGGGGGAGCGCTTGCGGGGCTTCGAGATCAATACCCTGACTGTCATTGCTACGGAGAGCTATGAGCAGTTTGCAGAAAACCTGCAAAAGGACATAGAAAAAGATACCGGCATTCAGTTTGGTGTGGTCCAAGACCACGAATTTGCGTCCCTCACCGTGACTCAAGGTAGCGGTGAGGTCAGCTCGCTTGGTTTTGATGCTTCTAAAGCATTGTGGGGGCATTTAAAAGCTCAGGGGTACATCAACGATAAAGGCAAAGTTCAAGACTCGCTGAAGGCGGCCTTGAAGGATGGCTCGTTGGTGCTGCCAGCTAACTTTGAAATGCAGCGAGCACAAATTGCAGCAGTTTTAAAGAAGCTTTCTGGCAAGCTGGAAATAAAGAACGCTGATGAGCGCAAACATATCGCAGTGCGTAAGTCGGTGCTCTTAAGTCCTGAATTCCGGGAGCTATGGGACCGCATTAAGCATAAGACTACGTACCGCGTGCAGTTCGACAACGAGAAGCTGATTGAACAATGCATTGAGGCCTTACGTGATGCTCCATCGGTAACAAAGACCCGTTTGCAGTGGCGCAAAGCTGGCATGACGATTGGCAAAGCTGGCGTGGAGGCTACCGAGAAGGCTGGAGCAGACCTTGTGGCACTAAACGAAAGCAATATTGAGCTACCAGATCTATTGACTGAATTGCAAGACCGGACCCAGCTCACGCGCAAGACGATTGTCCGCATCCTGACCGAGAGTACGCGCCTGAATGACTTCAAACGCAACCCACAGCAGTTCATTGAACTGGCAGCGGATGCCATAAACCGATGCAAACGCCTCGCCTTGGTGGATGGCATCAAGTACCAGCGCTTGGGCGACGAGCATTACTATTCGCAGGCGCTGTTTGAGACCGAAGAACTAACAGGCTATTTAAAGAACTTGGTACAAGACACGACGAAGTCGGTATACGAGCACGTCGTCTATGAATCAGCTATCGAGCGTGACTTTGCCGAAGCCTTGGAGAAGAATGACGCCATCAAGGTTTACGCAAAGCTTCCTGGCTGGTTCAAGGTGCCGACGCCGTTAGGAAGCTATAACCCCGATTGGGCTGTGCTGGTGGACCGTCATGGTCAAGAACGGCTGTACTTTGTGGTCGAAACCAAAAGCAGTCTGTTCGACGAAGATTTACGCAACCGTGAGGGCGGCAAGATCAAATGCGGTGCTGCGCACTTTAAAGCAATTGAAATTGATAAAAACCCCGCAAAGTATGTAAAGGCTATAAATATTGATGGACTTGTGATCGGGTAAGCATCCTGCTGAAATAACTGGTCACAGTCTTTTGGTGCATGTCATTCCGCCGAAACGATTCTAGCTTATGTAGTAGTTCCGGCGTGATCTGAAAGAATATGGCCGATGGTCAATATCGGGCAATGCCAGAAACCGATTGGGAGGAGATATTTCGGCACTCGGGACGGGGTCGAATAATATCTACGTTGAAGTAAAAAAATATTGCACTGCTCCATGATGTGTCAGTGGCAGGGGTGCGCACTGGCCAC
>Ga0366760_1042_pt2 | contig 12669 bp, 10 predicted proteins | sample TotcelHN113001L5_FD_207077 | JGI IMG/M metagenome (GOLD analysis project Ga0366760, IMG submission 207077) | Enriched cells from coal bed in the Powder River Basin, Montana, United States - Total cells N11 rep1 HSBNCT.N11.300.1.L5 ...
CATCACCTGCTGTTTAATAGAAACGCACTTTTCCAGGGCGGTAATCGTGGCGCCAATGCTTCCTGCGGCGGTTGACACGTAATCCGCCGCTTCCTTGGTAGTGATATGTTCGAACACAATCCTGAGAGCAGGCAGGGACTTTCTCAACGGAATAAGCACGCGATCGATGAATACCGCTTCGCGGTCAAAAATATCAATGTCCGGATCGGTCACTTCGCCATGCATAAGCAGCGGCATACCGATTTCCTGCATCTTTTCCAGAGCCTTGCGGCAGTTCCCCAGATCGGTAACGCCGGCATCGGAATTCGTAGTGGCTCCTGCAGGATAAAGTTTGAAGCCATGTATAAAACCGCTGTCCTTGGCGCGCACAATCTCTTCCGAAGCGGTGTTGTCGGTAAGGTAAAGCGTCATCAAGGGCTCAAACGAGGCCCCTGCAGGTAAAGCCAGCAGGATCCTTTGACGGTAAGCGGCAGCCAGTTCAGTGGTAGTGATTGGCGGCCTCAGATTCGGCATTATGATCGCGCGCTGAAACTGGCGTACGGCATGCGGCAGAACGGAAGCCATTGCTGCTCCGTCGCGCAAATGAAGATGCCAGTCGTCCGGGCGGACAAGTGTGAGGGTATCTGTCAAGGAATTCTGCATGTTTGATTTTGAAATTGTCGGTTTAATGTATATTTGCAATTTTACTTCGTGCCGGGTCCCGGCGTATTCTCAATAATATATAACGCATACCAAAGATGAAAAATCGACTTTCAAGAATCGTAACCCGCACCGGCGACAAAGGCAGTACCGGTCTCGGGGACGGCAGCCGTGTCAGCAAGGACAGCCTGCGCATACATGCGATCGGCGATATCGATGAACTCAATTCCGCAATGGGAATGTTAGCGTGCGAGATCCCCTCGGGAGAAATGAGACAGGAAGTACTAGATATCCAGCAGGAATTGTTCGACTTGGGCGGAGAGCTGTCGATTCCGGGCCATACCTCGATTACCGCACAGAAAGTTGAGCGGCTGGAATCTGTTCTGGAGAAATACAACGCCGAGCTGGCGCCGCTGAAGGATTTTGTCTTGCCGGGCGGTTCGCGCGCCGCAGCGACGGCTCATCTTTGCCGCAGTATCTGCCGCCGCGCCGAACGATCGGTTGTAAGCCTGAGCAAGGTCGAAGCGATTTCCGAACCCCTGCTCCAGTACATCAACCGGCTGTCAGACCTGCTGTTCGTGCTGGCGCGCTCCCAAAATCACCAGGAAGGCCGGCAGGACGTTCTATGGGATAAAGGGCGACAACCCCATCAGCATTAAAAAACGGCGCACCAGGCGCCGTTTCCTGAGCTAATGCTCGTATTTAAATCCGCTTGTCGCACTCGATCAACGCATACGCCGAGTGGTTATGGATCGATTCGAAGTTTTCAGCTTCCAGCGTATAAGCCGAGATGCGGTCGTCGTTGTTCAGCATGCCGGCAACGTCGCGCACAAGATCCTCGACGAATTTAGGGTTATCGTATGCTTTTTCGGTCACATATTTTTCGTCGGGCCGCTTCAGCATTCCATACAATTCGCAGGATGCCTGCATTTCAATCTTGGCGATCAGTTCTTCTATTGGAAAATTACCGGCCAGAATGGCATTGACCGTAATATGCGAACGCTGATTGTGCGCTCCATACTCGGATATTTCCTTCGAACATGGGCAAAGGCTGGTGACGGGTACGGTTACTTTTTGAGAAACCTCGACCAGGCCGTGACGAATTTCGCCTGTAAGGCCAACTTCGTAGTCCATGAGACTCTCGACGCCGCTTACCGGCGCCGACTTGTTGACGAAGAATGGAAACGAAACTTCGATGCGGCCGGACTCGGCGTCCAGGAATTTCAGCATGTCGCGGATCAGCCTGCTGAAAACAGCTACATCCACCGGATCTGCATCCGCCTTACTCAGGTCTTCGAGAAGCGCAATAAAGCGCGACATGTGGGTGCCCTTCTTGTGCTCGGGCAAATGAACATACATGTTCCATGTTCCAATGGAAGCCTGAACGCCGGAAGCGGTCCTGATACGAATCGGATAACGCACGCCCTTGACGCCGACGCGCTGGATAGCGATTCGCCTTGTGTCGGGAGTATTCTGGATATCGGGTATCGAAATATCTTCGGAAGAAATCAGTGTTTCCGTCTGAAGTGCAGAGGCCCTTGTCGTATCCTGCAATTCTTGCGATTCAGGAATGGTAAGGTTGTTTTCGCGGAAATTCATGTATTAGCCTTTAAATGTACAGCTTGAAAAGCAGCCGAACATATCTTCAATTATTGACGACCAGCCTGGGTTCGCCTTTCATAAAGCGTTGCCGTATCGCATTTGCAATGCCGGGCGCATCCAGTTTGTTCATGGCCAGCAGTTGCGCCACATCGCCATGATCGATGAATTGATCCGGCAAGCCCAGCATCAGTAGCGGTTTGACGATCCCGGCTTCCGCCAGCGCTTCAGCAACTGCTGCCCCGGCGCCGCCCATTATGCTGCCTTCCTCGACAGTAACCAACGCGTCGTGCGTCTCTGCCAAATGCAAAACCAGTTCGCGGTCCAGCGGTTTCACGAAGCGTTCGCAAGCAGGAACGGACCGGAATTCTACGGCTTGCCTTGCAACAAGCAAACCGTTACGCTGAAACGCCAGCAGTGGCAGGTTCCGGCTGACTTGCCCTTTGGCGATGAGCTTGTCGTTCCATTGCTTGCCGGAGAAAATATTTCGTGGAAGTTGATCTAGGCAACAAATAAAAAGCCCGCACTTTGCGGGCTTTTTTATTTCTATTTCGAAACCGGGCTATTTCTTAAACAAATCGCTCCAGCGACTTCCGGTATTCTTCTATATCCTTGATCGGGTTTTGAGCAACGCCCGAGTCGGAAGCAGCCTGCGCAACCGCCGGAGCTACTTTGTAAAGCAGACGCGGATCAAATTGCATCGGAATAAAATAGTCCCGGCCAAAGCTGAATTTTCTTCCATATACCGTTTCCAGTGAAGCTACGGCTTCTTCCTGTGCCAACTCGGCTATTGCGTACATTGCCGCAATTTCCATTTCCCGGTTAATGGTCGTTGCGCGGCAATCAAGAGCTCCCCGGAAGATATACGGAAAGCACAAGGAATTATTAACCTGGTTAGGGTAATCCGAACGGCCTGTACACATAATCGCATCGCTGCGCGCCGCTTTTACCTCATCCGGCAAAATCTCGGGAATGGGGTTGGCCATCGCCATGATAATCGGGTTGGGTGCCATTTTTTTGACCATTTCCTGCTTAAGCACGCCGCCGGCTGACAGTCCAAGGAAAACGTCCGCATCCGGAATTACGTCGTTGAGAGTGCGAAGAGGAGTATCTTGCATGTAACGTTCTTTATCCGGATCCATCAATTCGGTCCGGCCTTTGTAGACCACGCCCGCAAGATCGGTCACCCAGATATTTTTCAACGGAAAGCCAATATCCACCAGCAATTCCAAGCAGCCCAGGGCGCCCGCGCCTGCGCCTGACACAACCAGCTTGCTGGTCTTGATATCCTTGCCGACTATTTTCAATGCGTTAATGATGGCAGCGCCAACGATGATCGCGGTTCCATGCTGATCGTCGTGGAATACCGGAATGCCCATTTTTTCGCGCAGTTTTCTTTCGATATAAAAGCACTCCGGAGCCTTTATGTCTTCCAAGTTGATGCCGCCGAAAGTCGGTTCGAGCGACGCAATGATGTCGCACAATTTATCCGGATCCATCTCGTTGATTTCCAGATCGAACACATTAATTCCGGCAAATTTTTTGAATAATACCGCTTTACCTTCCATTACCGGCTTGGATGCCAGTGGTCCGATATTCCCAAGCCCCAGCACGGCTGTTCCATTGGAGATGACAGCCACCAAGTTGCCTTTGGTAGTGTATTTATGCGCCAAGGAAGCGTCTCTGAATATCTCTTCGCAGGCAGCAGCCACGCCAGGAGTATATGCAAGAGATAAGTCGTTTTGATTGTTTACTTCCTTGGAGGGCATGACGCTGATTTTCCCGGGAATGGGAAATTCGTGAAATGCCAGTGCATCCTTGGTCAGTTTTTGCTTACGAATATCGGGAGTAGTCATGCTTTCTGCTTTCTTTATTACAACCAAACTATATAACTTCCAATTTTATCAGAGGATGAACCTAAAAAAAATGAAATATTTACAACATTCAATTAACCGGGAATTTACTATTTGTTTTCTCTTATAGCTTTATATATATAGATAATAGTAGTTATAGGTTTGATTATTTGTGCATATCTCCTGTTTTACGTTTACAAACAGGTACTTATCCGATGTGTAATGCATGTATTAACAAAGAGCAGATTCAGGATAGTTTTATCAGATGTTTATAAGCTTGTATTGTCCACTTTTTACTCTTTATTTATTCACAGGTTTATAAACATTCCTATCTAAAATTCTTACTTGTAAAGTTTTTACTGAACCCCGTCCCTGCACAGCGGAATCAGTATTCAGCGGTTCGTTAATTCCTAACTAACTGCGGTTCCTGTCTATAAATACCCTTTTCAATCAATTTTTAAGAATTGAGTTATCACTAAGGATGGGTTCTTGTAAAAATATGAACTGCTTATAGAGTTCATATTTTTACTAGGTCAGAGACAGTGGTGTAAAAGATACTATTTTTGTCTGTGAAATTTTTGTTATTTATTTTCTTATAGATCTATATATACAAACAATAGTAATAGTAAGGTCCACTTCTTGTTAGTATCTCTGAAATACTTTTTTATAACAAAGGCTTACGAGTTGTGTAATTTCTGTAAAAGGACACAACATATCTTGGATAGTTTTAGAAAACCACTCTATTAACGACTTTCCCACATTTTGTTACGCAACTACCCACAGCCTTATAAACAGGTGAATAGTTTCTTTTTCTTCTTATATTTGTTATTAAAATATTAATTTAATATTTCTTTCAGGTAATATTTTTCTTATGGAAATAATTGCTAAATTAATAATATGTTTCACGTGGAACATAACTATTTTGCTAAATTAGACATCTCCATAAAATTGATTTGAAAAATTATTTATAATCACGGCATGCAATCAAATGAAAAAATGTTATATCCCAAAGAATTCGATGTAATCGTAATTGGTGGTGGTCACGCTGGGACGGAAGCTGCGCTAGTTTCATCTCGTATGGGTAATCGAACGTTACTGCTAACCCATAATATCGAAACCTTAGGTCAAGTATCGTGCAATCCATCTATTGGCGGTATAGGTAAGGGTCACCTTGTGAAGGAGGTTGATGCGCTTGGTGGATTGATGGCTTTGGCATCTGATGAGTCAGGAATTCAGTTTCGTATATTGAATTCATCCAAAGGTCCGGCAGTTAGGGCGACAAGGGCGCAGATAGACCGTGTCCTGTATAAAAACGCAATTCGCCGTAACCTTGAAAATCAACCTAACTTGTTTATTTTTCAGCAGGCAGTGGATGATCTGTTGCTGGAGCAGGATAGCGTTGCAGGTGTAGTTACTCAAACAGGTATTAAATTTCACGGGCGTTCAGTAGTATTGTCCGCCGGTACATTTCTTGATGGAAAGATTCATATCGGTCTAGAAAGTTATGCGGCTGGCAGGGCGGGAGATCCATCATCAATCGCGTTGGCATACCGACTGAAAGAATTGAAGCTATCGCAGGGAAGGCTAAAGACCGGTACGCCTCCTAGAATCGATGGGCGCACTATTGATTTTTCTGTCATGCAAAGGCAAGACGGCGACCTCAATCCCATACCGGTTTTTTCGGTAATGGGGAAAAGAGAAATGCACCCGCAACAACGGCCGTGCTGGATCACCCATACCAATACGGGAACTCATGACATTATCCGCGCTGGATTGGATAGAAGTCCTTTGTTTACCGGTGTGATTGAGGGGGTTGGTCCGCGCTATTGTCCTTCCATAGAGGATAAGATACATCGATTTTCAGATAAAGATTCGCACCAGATATTTCTAGAGCCGGAGGGCCTGGCCACCAATGAATACTATCCAAACGGGATCTCGACCAGTCTCCCATTCGACATGCAAATAGATTTGGTGCGTTCCATGCTCGGCATGGAACAGGCGCATATCCTTCGTCCCGGTTATGCAATCGAATACGATTACTACGATCCGCGCAATCTCAAATCTTCGTTCGAAAACAAACAGATAAAGGGCCTTTTCTTTGCTGGGCAGATAAACGGCACAACTGGTTATGAAGAGGCTGCTGCGCAAGGATTGCTGGCAGGGATAAATGCTGCGCGCTATGCGAATGATCAAGATGCGTGGGTTCCAAAACGCAATGAGGCATATTTAGGGGTGATGGCAGACGATCTGGTGACGCAGGGTGTGCAGGAGCCATATCGCATGTTTACGAGCCGTGCGGAATACCGTCTAAGCCTTAGGGAAGATAATGCTGATTTGCGCTTGACGGAAATTGGGAGGAAGTTGGGTTGCGTCGGCGATACACAGTGGGAATCGTTTGAAAAAAAGCGGGAATCAGTTGCGCTGGAAATAGAGCGCCTTAAATCGACTTGGATAAACCCGAAAATTGTAGAACAGCATGAAGCGGAACGCGTCATCGGCAAGGCTATAGAAAGAGAATATTCCTTTGCGGATTTGTTGCGGCGGCCAGGTATAAGCTATGATGTACTGATGAGCTTGAAGGGAGCCGAAGGACAGTCCTGGGAAAGCGAGGCCGATGTTTGCCAGGAAGTACGGGAACAGGTCGAGATTCAGATTAAATACTCCGGTTACATTGAAAGACAACAAAAGGAAGTTAAGCGCCATGAGCATTTTGACAGCTTAAGTCTTCCTGTTGATTTCCAGTATTTGGAAGTGGATGCGTTATCGATGGAGGTGCGGCAAAAGTTGGATAAGCACCGCCCTGAAACTTTGGGGCAGGCATCTCGAATATCCGGAGTGACCCCGGCAGCAATTTCACTGTTATTGGTCTATATGAAAAAACGTGGGTGGATCGATTTCTCGGCACCGGCAAAATGATAAGGCCAAGTCATTTAAAGCCGGCAGGAGATGTATTTAATCGCGAAAGCATATCTGATTTGCTGTTCGAGCGAGTGCAAATGCTGCCGCTGCAACTGGGTCAGCAGCAATTTGAGAAATTGCTCGACTACCTGGCTCTCTTGCATAAGTGGAATTCAGTATATAACCTGACAGCGGTAAGAGAGCCGGAAGCCATGGTAACGCAGCATCTGCTTGACTCATTAGCGGTCGTGCCAGCCTTCCACGGCGCCAAGAATGTGCTGGATGTAGGATCTGGGGGTGGACTGCCGGGTATTGTTCTGGCGCTCGCCTTGCCGGAAATGCACATATCCCTTATAGACACGGTACAGAAAAAGACGGCATTCCTAAGCCAGGTGAAAGCAGAACTGAAATTGTCGAATGTAAGCGTTCACACCGGAAGGGTGGAGAGCCTGAGAGATGTTGAATTATTTGATGTGATCACTTCACGTGCTTTCGCCAGTTTAGTGGATATGGTGAACCTATCCGGACATCTGGTGGCGCCCGGCGGACAGTTCATTGCTATGAAAGGAATGGTTCCGCAGGATGAAATTGAGGAATTACCTGATGAATGGGTTGTTAAGGAAATAAGGGCTATCAAGGTGCCGGGCATGAAGGCGGAACGCCACCTGGTCTTCATACAGCGGAATGAAGTATGAACAAATTGACTGCCTACTTCCTAATTGCCATGCTGGCGGCAAACGCATCTTTTGCACAGAAGGCAAATCAGGAGGTGCCCACAGTATCATCAGTGGATATCGTGCGCTATGCCGGAAAGTGGTATGAGATTGCCCGCTTTCCCAACCGCTTTCAGGATCAGTGCGCAGCTAATGTGACAGCAGAGTATGAAGTGCGTTCTGATGGCCTGATAGGGGTTACTAACCGCTGCCGGAAAATTGATGCGGAAAATACAGAGGTATCTGGAATTGCACGGGTCGTTGACATAAAAAGTAATGCGAAGCTGAAAGTAAGTTTTGCACCTGCATGGCTCTCATGGTTGCCCATTGTCTGGGGAGACTATTGGGTCATCGGCTTGGCGGATGACTATACATATGCTGTGGTTGGCGAGCCATCCCGGAAATATCTTTGGGTTTTGTCGCGTGCTCCAACGCTGAATGAGGCTACATATAAGGCAGCGCTGAGTGATGCAGCTCGGGCGGGCTACGATACAAGCAAGCTGGTCAAGACAGAACAAAAAATGTATTAAATAAAATATTCCTCACTTCAAGAAAAGCGCGCCATGGCCAAGATTTTTTGTATTGCCAATCAAAAAGGTGGGGTAGGCAAGACCACGACCACAGTCAATCTGGCCGCCGGTCTGGCAAAGCTTGCGCAACGCGTTTTATTGGTCGACCTGGACCCACAAGGCAATGCCACCATGGGCGTGGGTATTTCAAAGTCGACATTGACGGCTTCGGTTTACGAAGTCATGCTTGGCCTGACCGATGTAAAAAACGCGCGCCAAAGGTCGGCAAGCGGTGACTTTGACGTCCTTCCGGCAAACAGGGAGCTGGCGGGTGCGGAAATTGAAATGGTCGACCTGGAAAACAGGGAGGTGCGGCTTAAGGACGCGATCGCCGAAGTGAGTCACGAATATGACTTCATACTGATTGATTGCCCTCCCGCGCTATCACTGCTTACACTGAACGGACTATGTGCGGCAAACGGGGTAATCATACCGATGCAATGCGAGTATTACGCGCTGGAAGGTTTATCGGATCTGGTAAACAGCATCAAGAAAGTGCATTCCAACCTGAACCGGGAACTGAAAATTATCGGCTTGTTGCGAGTGATGTATGACCCCCGCGTAACGCTGGCGCAGCAGGTATCGGCGCAACTGGAGCAGCATTTCGGCGACAAGGTTTTCAAGACTGTAATTCCCCGCAATGTCCGCCTGGCTGAAGCACCCTCATATGGAATGCCAGGCGTTACCTTCGATGCCTCATCGAAAGGGGCGCAGGCATACATTTCATTCGGCGAAGAAATGCTGGAATGGGTCAAGTAAATTTTGCGTATACGATAAATTAGTTTAATCGGCAGTAGAAATAGGGAGCAGCATGGTTACGAAAAAATTCAAAGGACTGGGTCGCGGTCTGGAAGCATTGCTGGGAGCAGTACCGGATTTCTCTGCCGAATCCGGCACATTGTCCAGCGTCCCGGTTGAACAATTGCAGGTTGGCAAGTACCAGCCGCGCTCAAGAATGGATGAAGGCGCATTGAACGAACTTGCTGAATCCATTCGCGAGCAGGGCGTAATGCAGCCGATATTAGTTCGCCTGGTAGGCAAGAAAAACGGTATCGACAGTTATGAAATCATAGCGGGAGAGCGCCGCTATCGTGCTGCCCAGCTCGCAGGGCTCGACCAGATACCCGCCCTTGTCAAGAATGTTGACGACCAGACTGCAGCTGCAATGGCCCTGATCGAAAACATGCAGCGCGAGGATTTAAACCCGCTGGAAGAGGCGCAGGGAATTCACCGTCTGATAACGGATTTCAGCTTTACGCACGAACAGGCGGCGAGCGCGGTCGGTCGTTCGCGCAGTGCTGTTTCCAACTTGCTGCGCCTGCTAAATCTAGCCAAGCCTGTGCAAACGATGCTGATGGCCGGAGATATCGATATGGGGCATGCGCGAGCACTGCTCTCAGTTGACGGAGCTACTCAAATTACGCTGGCAAGTCATGTAGTCGCCAAGCGCATGTCTGTGCGCGAAGCGGAGAAGCTGGTGGCAAATAATCTGTCGGGTAAAGCAGATGCCGGCAATAGCAGGAAGCAGGATAAATCGGCAGATATAGCCCAACTGGAGGAAGAGTTATGCGACTTGCTGGCAACCCATGTCAGTTTTCGCATGAAAGCCAAAGGGAGCGGCCAGCTCGTTATCGGTTTTTCCGATTTGGACGTACTGGATGGTGTGCTTCAAAAGTTGCGTGCCTGATCTTTATAGCAGGCCAACAAAAGCGCTAAGAAGAGGACGGAACACCAGATGCAGGAACAATCTTCTGCGGCTTAGTATATTTTAGAAAAACACGATGTAACCTGCCGACGGGATCAGACAGGGCTAAAAATGCTCAAGATTACGCATCCGATTCAGCTATGGGAGCATTATTAACTGCCCATACATCGGGAAGGTTGCGCCAATAGCCTTGCCAGTCCATTCCATAGCCGATAACAAATTTATTAGGCACGGTTATGCCGACATGGTCCGGGACCACCGGCTTTTTCTTGTTGATAGTCTTATCGGCAAATACAGCAAGAATAACCTCGGCAGCTCCCATATCGATCAGGCGCTGCTTTACATGCGCCAGCGTTTCGCCTTCATCAAGAATGTCGTCCAGGACGATCACCGTGCGGTTCATGACGTTCTGGCGGGGAATCACTTTCCAGACCACCTCTCCGCCGTAGTCCTCATCGCCGTATCGAGACACATGAATGAAATCAAATTCGAGTGGAAAGGTTAGTTGCGGCAATAATTGGCCGGTAAAAACAACAGCTCCCCCCATTACCCCAAGAACCAGCGGATAAGCAGGACTATCGCTCTTGCTGAACCGCTCGTTCAATTCATGGGCGATCCGGGAAACTGCAGCCTGAACTTTTTCGGAACTGCAAATCAACTCGGCATTCTTGCGAATGACAGTAGCGCGTTCAAGGTGAATGTCGATCATGTCGTTATTATAAAGATAACAATAAAAAATAAACAGGGTCCGATTTCATTATCGGACAGCAATAAGAACAACTTCTAAGATTATAGGAAAATTGTCACACAAAATGCTCTGTAATAGTTAGAGCATAATAATTAAACGCCAGCCGCAAAAAATGATGCAGGACATTCATCATAAAAGACCGCCCGCTATTCGGTATTATCATTACTTTATACTTGAAACGACTGCTTTTCATGCAAAACTCATTAACGTTCGCCGAAGAAATCAATTCACGCTTGTACCAGCTTCGTCTGTCCATGAAACAGCACGCGATTGATGTGTGCATTGTGCCTTCATCCGATCCGCATTTGTCTGAATACTTGCCGGAACACTGGCGCAGCAGGGCATGGCTGTCCGGTTTTACAGGCTCGGCCGGAACGCTGCTGGTAGCGAAAGACTTTGCCGGACTGTGGACTGATAGCCGCTATTGGGTTCAGGCGGAGAAGGAGCTTGCCGGCACAGGCATTGTGCTGATGAAGGCGGCCGCAGGCAGTAATCCTCCCTATCAGGGTTGGTTGATCGATAACCTGGATGCCGGTCAGACTGTCGGTGTGGATGGGGAAGTACTAAGCCTGGTAACAGGACAGAAACTGCGGCAGACGCTGGCCGGTTATCAGATCAGGTTGCACTCCGATTGCAACCTGGTCGGTGACATATGGAAGGACCGGCCGCCGCTGCCTGCGGCGCCGATATATGAGCATGATATTCGTTTTGCCACAGTATCTCGTTCTGAAAAGCTGCTCGGCCTGCGTAACAGAATGCGAGACCTCGGCGCAGCCTGGCATTTCATCTCCACGCTGGACGATGTCGCTTATCTTTTCAATCTCCGCGGTTCCGATGTCGAATTCAATCCGGTTTTCGTTGCCCATGCATTGGTTGGCCCGGAGAGCGCGAAGTTGTTTGTGGCAAACGGCAAGATTCCGCAAGAGCTGCAAACGAGGCTCCTTATGGACGGAATTGAATTAATGCCATACGAATGCGCTCCTGCTGCGCTGGCGGAACTGCCGTCAAGTTCAGGTCTGCTGATCGACCCGCGCCGTGTCACCATCGGCATGCGTCAAGCGATCGCAGAAAAGGTTAATGTTATTGAAGCGATCAATCCCACCACTATCGCTAAATCCCAAAAAACGGAAAAGCAGATAGCGCATATTCGTGCAGTCATGGAAAAGGACGGAGCCATGCTGTGCGAGGTTTTTGCCTGGCTGGATCAATCTCTGGAAGAAAGAGAAACCATTCCAGTGACCGAAGTAATGGTTGGCGAGAAGATACTGGAGCTTAGGAATAAAATATCCGACTGCGTCAGCCCCAGCTTCGAAACAATGGCCGGTTTTAATGCCAACGGGTCCTTGCCGCACTACAGCGCCACTGCGCAGGCGCATGCCATTCTGAAGGGCAGCGGGCTGCTTCTGATCGATACAGGAGGACAATACCAAGGGGGAACCACCGATATCAGCAGGACTATTCCCATAGGTAAGCCAACTCCCGAGCAAAAGCGAGATTTCACGCTCGTTCTGAGAGGCATGATTGCATTGTCGAGCGCGCATTTTCCACGCTCGATTCGCTCGCCCATGCTGGACGCGATCGCGCGTGCGCCTCTCTGGGCGCAGGGAGTCGAATATGGGCACGGTACCGGGCACGGAGTCGGCTATTTCTTAAATGTTCACGAAGGGCCTCAGACTATCTCTTGCTATGCAGCTTCGGAAGCTTACACGGCGATGGAGGAGGGGATGATCACCTCGATTGAACCCGGCATCTATCGAACGGGGAAATGGGGTGTCCGCATTGAAAATCTGGTGTTAAGCACGAGTGCGGAAATAACCGAGTTTGGCGATTTCTTGCGTTTCGAGACGCTTACTCTGTGTCCGATCGACACGCGTTGCGTTGATCGTGAGCTATTAAGTCCCCATGAAATAAGTTGGCTCAACGATTATCATGCAGAAGTGCGCAA
>Ga0366760_1048_pt2 | contig 12176 bp, 9 predicted proteins | sample TotcelHN113001L5_FD_207077 | JGI IMG/M metagenome (GOLD analysis project Ga0366760, IMG submission 207077) | Enriched cells from coal bed in the Powder River Basin, Montana, United States - Total cells N11 rep1 HSBNCT.N11.300.1.L5 ...
GTGCTTGCCGCCGGCGCGCACGCAGCGCTGCACCGACGTGGCGCGTGTGTATGGCCGCTCGTCCAATCCGAGAAACACATCCTTGAACTGAACCATGCCGGAATTGGTCAACAGCATGGTCGGGTCATTCCCCGGCACCAGCGGACTGGAGCGCACGACCGTATGGCCATTGGACTCGAAAAAGCGCAGGAATTTTTCTCTTATCTCGGAGGATTTCATGTTTATTTAAAGTTGCGTGGACGGCAAAGGAAGAATTATACGTGATAAATTTTGCTCTTCGTTATCACTGCAGAGCCGCACGGCTCGCCTCAAACGGCGATATGCATTGCATTTGCCCATTTCGTTTGCCGTTTTCATTTTTGCGACATCCGGAACACATTTGACTATTGGCAAGAAACAGCTGCAAATTTCTTATCCGACTTGGTACCAACCTCTATACTTTTATCTTTGGCTGTTTATCAGGCAACGGGCTGTGCCGATTGCTTCGGGCTCGCCCTATCAATGCGCAGAAGGACAAAATGGGTGCTCTTTTTACCTGCTCGATAGACGACGGCCATCCATCCGACATGAGAATGGCCGAACTGTTAAGCAAGCATGGCCTGAAGGGCACTTTTTTCGTTCCCATCAAGAACCGCGAAGGCCCCGATGTTCTGCTGCCGGCCCATATACGGGAAATCGGAAGCGAATTCGAGATCGGCTCCCATACTTATGACCATTGCTACCTGAACAGCGTAGACGGAATTGAAGCCGGTTATCAGGTCGCTGAAGGCAAACAGCGATTGGAAGATATATTGGGCGACGAAGTGAACGGCTTCTGCTATCCGGGCGGCAAGTATCATCAAAAGCATGTAGCGCTGATTCGGTCCGCGGGATTCCGATATGCCAGAACAATAAAGAATTTTCGTTTCGACGCAGGAAGCAATCCCTATGAAATCCCGACCACCATTCAGTTTTATCCGCACTCTCGAAGAGTCTATTTGCGCAATTTCGTCAGCGGCGGAGACTGGCCTGCGCGATTAAGCGGCTTAAGAGTTACTCTGCGGCAAGAGAATTGGATGGATCGCCTGTATGCGCTCTTCGATCATGCTCGCCAGTATCAGTCACTCTTCCATTTATGGTGCCATACCAACGATATAGACAACTTGTCCGCATGGAACGAGATGGAACAGTTTCTAGCCTATGCGGCGGCAAGAGTGACCGTACCGAACCGCTTGGAAAACCGGCAAGTTGCCGAGCGCTTTTTTCCCGAAGAAAAGGGAAAGTAAACACTCGGCAATGTCAGCGAGGCAAAGCCCGCGCTGACACTGGCTTCAACATGCCGACCTCTATCCGACCCACTTCCGTGCATTTCTGAACATGCGCATCCACGGCGAGTCATCACCCCACGCGTCCGGGTGCGACGATTGCTGCACTGTGCGAAACACGCGTTCCGCGTGCGGCATGAGCACAGTGAAGCGGCCGTCGGGCGTCGTTACCGATGTCAGTCCTTGCGGCGAACCGTTTGGATTGTACGGATAGATTTCGGTCGGCTGTCCCTTGTTGTCCACGTAGCGCATCGCAGCGATCGCCTTGCCAATATCGCCTTTCTGCGAAAAATCGGCAAAACCCTCACCGTGCGACACGGCGATCGGTGTCCGCAATCCGGCCATGCCGCTGAAAAAGACCGACGGCGAATCCAGCACTTCGACCATCGCAAACCGCGCCTCGAACTGCTCGGACTTGTTGCGCGTGAACTTGGGCCAGTCCTGCGCGCCGGGGATGATCGAATGCAAGTTGCTCATCATCTGGCAGCCGTTGCATATGCCCAGTCCGAAACTGTCGTCGCGGGCAAAGAAGCCGGCGAACTGGTCAGCCAGCTTCGGATTGAACAGGATTGTCTTGGCCCAGCCTTCGCCCGCGCCCAGCACATCGCCATAGGAAAAACCGCCAACGGCAATCATGCCCTTGAAATCTTCCAGCCTGGCGTGTCCCGCTATCAGGTCGCTCATATGGACGTCGACCGAGGTAAAACCGGCCTTGTGCATGACGTAGGCAGTTTCGACCTGAGAATTGACGCCCTGCTCGCGCAGGATCGCGACCTTCGGCCTGATGCCGGATGAAATGTAAGGCGCGGCAATGTCCAGTTGCGGATCGAAGGGCAGCGTCGATTGGATGCCGGGATCGGAATCATCGAGAATGCGGTCGTATTCCATGTCGGCGCAGGCCGGGTTGTCGCGCAGGCGGGCGATGCGCCAGCTGGTTTCGCTCCAGAGCCGGTGCAGCTTGATGCGGGGCTGCGAGTACACGACTTTCGCATTCTGCCTGAATTCGAGCGTATCGCCCCCGGCGACCGTGCCGATCACAAAGCTGGCGCCGACGAGATGGCAGGAACGAAGCACGTTCATCACGTTGCCCTTGTGCTCGGCGCGCACTTGTATCACCGCCCCCAATTCTTCGCTGAACAGGACGCGCAATACCTTTTCATTTTCCGTCCCCTCCGTCCGGTCCGCTCTGATGATCTCATCAAGGTCGATCGACAAACCGCAGCGTCCGGCAAACGCCATCTCGCACAGGGTCGCGAACAGACCGCCGTCGGATCGGTCATGATAGGCCAGCAGCTTGCGCTCCGCGTTCAATTGCTGAATCGCGGCGAAAAACCCCTTCAGGTCCTCTGCGCTATCGACGTCCGGTACTTCGTTGCCGATTTGTTGCATGACTTGCGCCATTGCGGAAGCGCCGAGGCGGTTCTTTCCGCGCCCCAGGTCGATCAGGATCAGGGCTGTCTCGCCGGCATCCTTTTTTAATTGCGGCGTCAGCGCCAGGCGCACGTCATGCACGGGTGCGAACGACGACACGATCAGCGATACCGGCGAGGTCACCGATTTCTCTTCGCCGGAATCGTTCCAGGTTGTGCGCATCGAGAGCGAATCCTTGCCTACCGGAATGCTAATGCCCAATGCGGGGCAAAGTTCCATGCCGACCGCCCGGACCGTATCGAACAATGCGGCGTCCTGACCCGGCTGGCCGCAAGCGGCCATCCAGTTGGCGGACAGTTTGATATCGGAAATATCCTTTATCGGCGCGGCGGCGATATTCGTGATCGCTTCGCCGATAGCAATGCGGCCAGAGGCGGCGGCGTTGATGACAGCCAGCGGCGTGCGCTCGCCCATGGCCATCGCTTCGCCCAGATAGCCTTCGAAACTCATCGCGGTCACGGCACAATCGGCCACCGGCACCTGCCACGGGCCGACCATCTGGTCGCGCACGGTCAGGCCGCCCACGGTTCGGTCGCCAATCGTGATCAGGAAGGATTTGTCCGCCACCGTCGGCAGCAGCAGCACCCGTTCGGCCGCATCGGACAAGTCGATGCCTTTCAGATCGATCTGCGGCAAGTCGGGCCGCACATGCGCCACGTCGCGATGCATCTTCGGCGGCTTGCCGAGCAGCACGTCCATCGGCATATCAACCGGTTCGTCGCCGTGAAGCGGGTCGATGACCTTCAATTGCCGCTGCTCGGTCGCCGAGCCTACCACTGCAAACGGGGAGCGCTCGCGCTCGCACAACGACTTGAAAAGGTCCAGGTTCTCGGGCGCAATCGCGAGCACATATCGCTCCTGCGATTCGTTGCTCCAGATTTCCTTGGGAGCCATGCCGCTTTCCTCAAGCGGGACCTTGCGCAAATCGAACAGCGCGCCGCGACCGGCATCATTGGTAATCTCGGGAAAGGCGTTCGATAGACCGCCAGCGCCGACATCGTGAATCGAAAGGATCGGATTATCCGCGCCCATCGCCCAGCATGCGTTGATAACTTCCTGCGCCCGGCGCTCCATCTCGGGATTGCCGCGCTGCACGGAATTGAAATCGAGGTCGGCGGCATTGGCGCCGGTCGCCATCGAGGAAGCCGCGCCGCCGCCCATGCCGATGCGCATGCCCGGCCCACCCAGCTGGATCAACAGGCTGCCCACCGGCAGCGCGTGCTTATGCGTGTGCTGGGCGGCTATGCTGCCGATACCGCCGGCGATCATGATCGGTTTGTGGTAGCCGTACACGGAACCATTCACATTCTGCTCGTATGTACGGAAATAGCCTGCCAGATTTGGCCGGCCGAATTCATTGTTGAATGCGGCGCCGCCTATCGGCCCGTCGATCATTATTTGCAGCGGCGAAGCAATACGGTCCGGCTTGCCGTACGCTTTCGCCGGCGCGGCTTGTTTTTGCGTCACGTCGGCCGCGCGCTCCCAGGCTTGCTGCGCCTGCGGCAGCATCAGGTTCGACACAGTGAATCCGCTCAGGCCGGCCTTGGGTTTTGCGCCGCGTCCGGTCGCGCCTTCGTCCCGGATCTCTCCGCCTGCGCCGGTCGATGCGCCGGGGAAAGGCGAAATGGCTGTCGGGTGGTTATGCGTCTCCACCTTCATCAGGATATGAGTGAGCTCGTCCGAAGCGGCATAGGCATGCCCCTGTTTTTCGCCGCGCGGATAGAAACGGGATACTTGCGCGCCTTCGATGATCGACGAATTGTCGCTGTAGGCAACGATAGTGCCTTTCGGCTGCAGCTTGTGCGTATTCCGGATCATTCCAAACAGCGATATGTCCTGATTCTCGCCATCGATGGTCCAGTCGGCATTGAAAATCTTGTGGCGGCAGTGCTCGCTGTTGGCCTGGGCGAACATCATCAGCTCAACATCAGTCGGATTGCGCCCGGCCTTGGTAAATGCGTCAAGAAGGTAATCGATTTCATCTTCGGAGAGCGCAAGGCCAAGATCGACATTCGCCTGGTTCAGCGCATCCTTGCCGCCCGCCAGCAGATCGATTGATTCGAGCGGCTTTGCCTCCAGCTCATGGAACAAGCCTGCTGCATCCTTTGGGTCATGCAATACAGTTTCGGTCATCCGATCATGCAACAAGGCGGCCAATGCCGAAAAATCAGCCTGCGCCGGTCTGCCGTCGCGCTGAATCCGATACAGGATACCGCGCTCGATGCGATGGATATGGTCCATGCCGCAGTTGTGCGCGATGTCCGTTGCCTTGGACGCCCACGGTGAAATCGTTCCGAAGCGCGGAACCACGACAAAACTGTCGCCGTTTTCACTGCCGGAAAAAGAATCGCCGTAAGTCAGCAGCGCATGCAGCTTGCCGACATCATCGGATGCCAGCTCTGCCGACGAATCGATAAAATGCAAAAACTGCCCGTTCACTCCCTGAACCGAAGGATCGATTGCTTGCAGGGCGGACAATAGGCGTTGGGCGCGAAAGACGGACAGGGCATTGGAGCCCGACAAAATCAGCATGGCGTGTATGAAAGTGAGTGCAGAAGCGCTGCAATATTAGTAAGTTTGGCATTATACCGTGCAGAGAATCCATAAGCGGAAACAGGGGCGCAATTGCCTGTCGTTTCGATCTGGCGGGATCATGGATCGCGTCGCGCCGGATTCCCCTTCGTCTCCCAGAATGACAATACATGTCCTCAAGCCGAAGCAAGGGGCAGCACGATCGACACTATCAAGCCGCCCGATTCCCGGTTCTTCAACCGCAGCCTGCCGCCGTGACGTTTTATTACCCGATTCACGATGGCAAGGCCAAGCCCTGCGCCGTTTGCCTGCCCGCGTGCCGTATCAAGCTGGGTGAACGGATGCAGCAGCCTTTCCCGATCGTCTTCCGGCACGCCAGGGCCATGGTCGGCGATCTCGACGAGAATTTCGCTGCCGCTGCGGTGGCAACTGATCTCCACATCGGCAATGCCGCTGCCTTCCGAGCGACCATAACGACGCGCATTCTCCAGGAGATTGTTGATCACCCGCTGCAACTCCGTGGCGTTTCCATTCACAGAAACGTCCTCATCCAGATCGACGGATACATGCATTGCCGGCAATCGGCCTGCCTCCTGCGCCGCCTCGGCCAGCATCGGAGTCAGGTTGATCGGGATGAAACCGGCGCTGTCGGCCGGTTTTGCGTAATCCAAAAATTGTCCGATGATCGCATCCATTTGCTGGATATCGGACTGCATGCCATTTCTTTCCTGTTCGGTCAGATTTGCCATTTCAAGTTCAAGTTGCATCCGCGCCAGCGGCGTACGCAAATCGTGCGAGATACCGGCCAGGATGAACGCCCTATCGGAATCCACTCGCTCCAAGTCCATGACCATCTGGTTGAAGCTGCCGTTTGCCTCCCTGACTTCGACCGGGCCGGTTTCCGGGAGGGGCGGCGGCGGCTCTCCTCTTGCCATTGATTTGGCGGCGAAGGCCAGACGCGCCAGCGGCTGATTGATTAGACGAGAGATAAACGCCGCGCCCATCAGCGACATGACCAGCACCAGCGTTGCCCAACCCAGCCATTGCAGTCCTGAGACACGCTCGAAGCGGTTTCTCTCCAGCATGAGCCAGTACTCGTCGTCGTCCTCGATTTTAAAACTGATCCAGAAGCCCGGAATATCGTTGACCATGCTGGCGAATTTTGTATCGTTGCCGAGTTTTGCCCTTACGCTCATCTGCAGGTTCGGCATCAGGGCACTGTCCAGCGGCGGCTCGATACGATCAGTCGCCTCCAGCGGATAGATCCTTATGCCTTCGTTGCTGGCAAGGTCGAACAACAGCTCGCGTCGCGATTCGGGCGCGGAGTGTGTCAGGGCTGCCCGTGTGATCGTAACGACCGAAACCAGTTGTGCGGCGAACTGCTGCGCCATCGGACCGCGTTCAACCACGCGGAAACTGGCCACCCAAGTCCCCATGCTGAGGACTAGAAGAAATCCAAGCAGGAAAAAGGTGCGCCAGAACAGTCCGCTTTTGATCCAGGGAAGTCGGGGTGGCAACGTAGTCATCTTGTGCGGCAGGAAATTCGGCTTATCGCGGCTGCCCGTCCGGAATGAAGACGTAGCCCAAGCCCCATACCGTCTGAATATAGAAGGGATTGGCGGGATCGGGTTCAATGAGCTTGCGCAGGCGCGAAATCTGTACATCCAGACTACGGTCGAATACCTCATATTCACGCCCTCGAGCAAGACCCATCAGCTTTTCCCGTGACAGCGGCTGGCGCGCGTGGCGCGCAAAGACTTTGAGCACGGAGAACTCTCCGGTAGTCAGGGGAATGACTTCACCATTCTTCTTCAGGGATCGTGTGCCCAGATCGAGAACGAAGTCGCCAAAGGTGAACGTCTGCGGCGTTTCAGACGGCGAGCCTGGAACTTCCTCGGGGCCGCGCCGCCGCAAGACAGCGCTTATCCGCGCGACGAGTTCGCGCGGATTGAACGGCTTCGGCAAGTAATCGTCCGCACCCATCTCGAGACCGACAATGCGATCCGTATCCTCGCCTTTGGCCGTCAGCATGATGATCGGCGTCTTGTCGCCGCCGCCGCGCAAGCGCCGGCAGATGGAAAGGCCGTCTTCGCCCGGCAACATCAGGTCCAGCACCAGCAAGTCAAAGCGTTCGCGCACCCATAGCTTATTCATGGCCTGCGCGCTTTCAGCCGTGACAACGCTGAAACCTTGTTCCGTCAAATAGCGCCGAAGCAGGTCTCGCAATCGGACGTCGTCGTCAACCACCAGGATTTTTGCCTGATGGGCATGGGTAACTGAAGGGTTTGCTGCATTCATTGCCTGGCCCCTAAAAAAACGATGCTAATAGAAGTCATACCACAAACACGAGAATTTCGAAGGCAAGCCTGATGTAAGCAACTGTAGTTCATCGTCGCGGCTTGCTATATTTTTTGTTCAAGTCGGAATAAATTCCGACAGCGTTGCGCTCATTGCAAATTGACACTATTATTTGCACGTAGCACGAAGTTGCTCCGGTTCCAGCCTGAACTAAAATCTTCTATTCGGGAAAGTAAGTACTAATTAAGTACGAATGGTAACGTTAGATAGAATACAGTAAAACCCGTGTCCGGCTAGCCATTACAAACAGTTACATACTTTACCTTGTCGCACTTACAGTCATTCCTTAAGCAGATTACACTTTCTTAAAATTACCGCACTCTAAACCATACCGGCCTGGCGTTTAAGTTAAATTTGTATGAAAGCAACACAAAAAATTCTGATCGCGTTATTCCTGTGTGCCGGGATGGGGTATGCATACGCGAATCCGGGCGGGCGGCGCGACAACGAGCAAGACCAGAAGCAGAACAAGTCCTATGACCAGGAGGCGCGCCGGGAAGAGATTCGCACACAGCGCTATCGCGCTCCCGCCCCATCTGAAAGTTCAATTAGCCGCAACACGAATCCGCCGCCCAAGTACGATGGCCCCCCTCGTCGAAATGGAAAAATGTCGCCCGAGGAACGGCGCGCCCTGCGCCGCCAGATCAATGAAGCGGGCCAAACCATTTACTAGAATAACGGCATAAAACAGAAATTGGTCGAAAAATCATCATTTGCTGGCCAAACCCTTTGTTTTCATGGCATAATTTCAGGTTGGATAATTTGGATTATCCCAAGATTAAATTCAGGCAAGTGATTGGCAATCGGATCAGGGTGAAAGTGGATCGTCGAAGTGCTGATTGGCTACCTCACACATTTTAAGGGCAAGAAAATGAAAGAAGGCATCCATCCCGATTATCGTGACGTTGTATTTCACGACGTCTCCTGCGACTTCAAATTTATCAGCCGCTCGACTATTCAGACGCGCGACAAGATCGAGTTTGAAGGAAAAGAATATCCGCTGGTCAAAGTCGAGGTATCTTCCGAATCCCATCCGTTCTATACCGGCAAGCACAAGATCGTGGATACTGCCGGTCGCGTGGAAAAATTCCGCCAGAAATTCGGCAAAGTCGGTTCCAAAACGCAAGCAGCTGTTTAATTCTGCCGCGTTGTTAAAAAGGCAGCTCCGGCTGCCTTTTTTATTTGCGCAAGAGATAATTTACTAAATCTGTATCAAAATAGCGCGCATGCCCTATAACACCGACATCGCCGCCCCTTCTTTGAAACCCGTACGGCTCCCGGCTTCAGCAACTTTTCTGCTGCCGCGCTGGGGGTTGGTTCTTCTTTGCCTGCTCTATATTCTGCCGGGACTAATCGGGCGCGACCCATGGAAAAATGATGATGCCGCCGGTTTTGGCATCATGTGGACGATGGCGCATGGCGGCCTGAACGACTGGTTGTGGCCGCATATCGTGGGCCAGCTGATGCCGCAGGAAGGTCCGCTGACTTTCTGGCTTGGTGCGATTTGCATCAAGCTTTTCGGCTGGCTTTTAGGCGACGCTCTGGCGGCAAGAATGGCTCCTCTATGCTTCTTCATGGTAGGCGCCATTTCCGTGTGGTATTCGACTTACCTGCTTGGCCGACGTACCGAAGCGCAACCGATGCAGCTTGCTTTCGGCGGCCAGCCGGAACCCAACGACTATGGCCGGGTACTGGCTGACGGCGCCCTGCTGATCTATCTCGGCTGCATCGGCCTGCTGCTGCACAGCCATGAAACCCGCGCCGAGGCGCTGCTCGTATCGCTGGTTGCTTTCCTGCTGTACATGAGCGCGCGCTATGTCAAGACGCCCAGCTTGCGCAATGCCTGCATGCTCGGACTAGCGCTCGGATGCATTGCGCTGACTCGCGGCTGGGTTGTGCCGCTTGGCTTATGGCTGAGCTTCTTTATCAGCTTCCGGCTGCTAAACCTGCAAACCGGGCGCAGCGTGCGCCATTTATTGATTGCTGTTGGCGTCGCCATAGCCATCATCTCGCTCTGGCTTTTCAGTGCGGACGCGATTCGTCCGTTCAATAGCACGCCGTTCGACGGCTGGATGGACTGGAATTACTCCCAGTTGGCACTTCCCGGATACGACTCGATAAAATATTTTTTCAAGAACGGCCTCTGGTTTTTCTGGCCGGCCTGGCCATTTGCGATCTGGGCGCTGTATGCATGGCGCAGACAGCGGCAGGCGATGCACATTCTTCTGCCGCTATCGTTTGTAATCGCTTTATCCATTGTCGCCTTCCTGAATCCGAACGCTGAAGAAGGCGCCCTGCTGCCTCTATTGCCTGCTCTGGCAATGCTGGCGGCATTTGGACTGCCAACCATGAAGCGTGGAGCTATCAATGCGGTCGACTGGTTCTCGGTCATGACCCTGACAACCAGCGCCGGATTCATCTGGGTCGGCTGGATCGCGAAACAAACCGGCTGGCCTGCTCAGATCGCCAAAAACGCTTTCAAGCTCGCGCCCGGCTTCAAGCCGGAGTTCAGCCTGATCGCTTTTCTGGTTGCTGCCGGAGCGACCATCCTCTGGTTCTTGCTTGTGTTCTGGCGCCTGTCGCGCCAGCCAGTCGTTTTATGGCGCGCCGTGGTGCTTTCATCAGGCGGGGTAATCCTGTGCTGGCTGCTGCTGACGACCCTGTGGCTGCCATGGATCAACTATGGCAAGAGCTATGCCACCGTAGCGCAGGAAATCGCGCAAAAACTGCCCGATTCGGCCTATTGCGTCGAGACAAACGTTTCTTCGGCACAACGAGCGTCGTTCGCATACCTGGGAGGGATCCGCTTTGCCGGCTTTGATGACAGCCAGTGCAAGTTCGTGCTACTGCGGGCTTATGCGGTCAAAAGAGGGGGACCCGCTCAATATCCGGAGGTCAACGGAAAAACCAAAATTTTGTGGGAAGGCCACCGCCCGGCTGATCGGGACGAGCGCTTTCGCCTGTATCAACGCGTGAAATAATGCTGTCTCAAGGCCCGCAAAAGCAGACCTTTCGCATCGTCAGCCTGGCATGGCCAATACTCATAGGCCAGCTGGCCGTGATCGCCAACGCTGTCGTGGATACGATGATGGTGTCGCGCTTTTCGGTTACCGACCTCGGTGCGCTCGCAGTCGGCGCATCGATTTACATCAGCGTATTTGTCGGTCTGAACGGCGTACTCCAATCCCTCTCTCCGATCATCGGCCAGCTCTATGGCGCCCGCAAATTTTCCGCTATCGGAGGAGAAGTCAAGCAAGGTGTCTGGCTAGGGCTTTTACTATCGTTTATTGGCGCATTGCTGTTGATATTTCCGCAACCGCTGCTATCGGTGACGCAGGCATCGCCGGAACTAACCGCCAAAGCGTCGTTGTACCTGCGCACGCTCGCCCTGGCGTTGCCGGCCTCGTTGGGATTCGTGATATTCGGCGCGCTGAACAATGCAATGGGCCGACCGAAAATGGTGATGGCGCTTCAGGTCTCGGCCCTGCTGCTGAAAATTCCCCTGAATGGATTATTCATTTTCGGCGGTCTTGGCCTGCCTGCCTTGGGCGGGCCGGGATGCGCGATCTCGACCGCGATCACTTCCTGGCTGATTTTGGCTGCGGGGTGGCTGATCCTGCGCTTCAACCCGTTTTATAAACCATTTCAGCTGTTTGGTTCCGGCTTTCAGGTTCCGAGATGGACTTCGCAAAAGGAACTCCTGAAGCTCGGCATCCCCGTCGGCATGAATTATTTCATCGAGGTGACGGCGTTTACCTTCATGGCGCTCTTCATCGCCCGCCTCGGCGAAACAGCTGTTGCCGGCCACCAGATCGTCGGCAACTTCGCCACCGTGCTGTACATGCTGCCGTTATCGATAGCCAGCGCCACCGGCACGTTGACTTCGCATGCGATCGGCGCGCACGACATGAACGGAGCCCGGCGCATCGGATTTGCCGGGATTCGACTTGCCGCTCTGGTCTCGACATCGATTGGCGTAGTGGTATGGTTTGCGCGCGATTTCATCGTGCGCGCCTATACTCCGGACGAATCGATCGCGGTGACCGCGCTGCCGCTTTTCCTGTTCATCGCTTCTTACCAGTTCTTCGACGCCCTCCAGGTAACAGCTTCGTACATTCTTCGCGCACACAAAGTCGTGCTCGCTCCAACCGTTATGTATTCCTTGACGCTGTGGGGCATTGGACTGTTTGGCGGTTACGTGCTCGGCCTGGATCCGTTCGACCTGCATCCGCCAGGAGCGATCGCCGGAGTGGGAGGATTCTGGTTCGGCACCAGCATCAGTCTGGTCATTCTGGCAAGCGGCATGCTGTGGCTGCTGCTTCGCACGCAAAGAAAAGCGCTGCAAGCGTAATTTTCATTGCAGGCGGGGCTGCATGCTGATCAATCCCAAACCAAGCTCATTGGCATGAGCCGTATCGTTCAGTCAGCGCTAGAATACAATTACGAGCACGCACGCATTTCCGGTGCCGGAACCTTCTTAAGGATCGAACTCATGGCCAAATACATCATTTGCCTCGGAAAATCCACACTCGACCGTATCTGGCCGGTTTC
>Ga0366760_1054_pt1 | contig 11900 bp, 8 predicted proteins | sample TotcelHN113001L5_FD_207077 | JGI IMG/M metagenome (GOLD analysis project Ga0366760, IMG submission 207077) | Enriched cells from coal bed in the Powder River Basin, Montana, United States - Total cells N11 rep1 HSBNCT.N11.300.1.L5 ...
AATTGGTTAGAATTGCTAGCTTCATAACTGGGGCTGTTTCGTTATGGGTGATGCTGGGGGCGGTAATTGCTTTTTTTCAACCTCAATTGATTAAGCCGCTTGGCAAGTATATACCGTATTTATTAGGAATCATTATGCTTGGTATGGGTCTTACTATGACAACAGCTGATTTTAAATTAGTGCTTTCCAGGCCTAAAGATGTATGTTATGGTGTTTTGCTGCGGTATCTTATTATGCCCGGTGTTGCCTGGGGCGTTACCAAAGTGCTTGCTCTCGACCCATCTCTGGCTGCAGGGGTATTATTGGTAGGCTGCTGCCCCAGTGGCACCGCATCGAATGTAATGACGTTCATTGCTAAAGGGGATACTGCTCTTTCCATAACTGTCTCCAGTATCAATACGCTGCTATCACCGCTATTGACACCGTTGCTGTTTCTTATGCTGGGAGGTGCTGTCATTCCGGTAGATACGACAGCTTTGCTGTGGGATATTGTCAAGATCGTGGTTGTGCCCATCCTTGCCGGAATGCTTATCCGCTTTTGGGCGAATCGATGGGTAAGTAAGCTGCAGCCGGTTATACCGGCTTTATCGGTGGTGGCAATTGTTATAACTGTTAGTGCAGTTGTGGCACTTAATGCTGCCAAGATAGCCGGGGTAGCAGCGATGGCACTGGTAGCCGTTGTTTTGCATAATCTCTCCGGACTGTTGCTGGGGTACTGGTCTTCTACTCTTTTGGGGATGAGTGAGTCCAAAGCCCGGGCAATTGCTTATGAAATTGGCATGGAAAACTCAGGGTTGGCAGTGGCGTTAGCACTTGTTCATCTGGATCCGATAGCTGCGATACCGGGAGCAATTTTTAGTGTTTGGCATAATTTTAGCGGCAGTTTACTTGCTTCTTACTGGGTGAGAAAGAGCAGTAAGAAAGTGCTGGTTACTTCTTAATCTTGCTTCGGGATCAAAAGAGCCTTGTTTACTGCATTCAGCAGTAAACAAGGCCTTTTTGCTATATACGTACTGAAAAAGAATATTCCTGTGGGATTGTATATCTTGCGAGGGGAAAGTTAGGTGTGTTCTGTACTTTTGTCTTGATACAAAAGTACCAAAAAATCAAGACCAGTACGGAAATCGCCTTGGAAGCAGGTCTCCCTTGCGGAAAGACTGAAAACTCGCTGCGCTCAAACAGTCAGTCTTTCTAATCGCAAGGAAGGCCTGCTTCCACCCTGCGGGACGGCGATTTCCGTAAGGGTCGAAAGAAACGAAAACAAGGAACGGAAGGAATGGAGAGCTTCGTCTTTCTCGTTTCCCTGTTCATCGTTCGTATCGGCCTTTTTTCCAGACTGGCCTAGAATTTTTGGTCCTTTTGTTTCGATGACAAAAGTACAACACGTGCTTTTCCATTGAGCCTACGGTCTTTATAATTAAAGGTTGAGCGAACGGATCAAGCAGATTAGCCCTCTTTGCAACCATCAACAAAATGAAATAGTTGCCGATCGCAATAAAGACAGGCATAATAAATGCAAAGGGTGTTACTACGTTGAGGATGTGTTAGCATGATCAAAGTATCTTTGGTTGCACCATATGAAGAGTGCAAACAGCTTGCCGAAGAGGTGTTTGCAGAGTGTGCGGAAATGAATGTTACCTTACAGGTAGTTTCGGCTATAGGAGTAAGGATTATTGAATCAATGCATTTTGATTGTGATGCAATTATTGCCCGGGGAGTGACTGCCTCTGCTCTGCAGGCGGCCTATAAACATATTCCGGTTATTAATCTGCCCGTAACGGGTTATGATGTCATTAATGCTGTGGTTTGTTGCCGGAAGCAATTTCATGCTCAGACCATTGCGGTTATGGGGTCCGATTCCATGATTTACGGAGTGCAAAATATTTCAGGTGCGTTAGGTGTGGATATTCAATGCTACCGGGTTATTGAGGAAGAAGATGCCGAGCAATGCGTCAGAACGGCTGCGCTGAGCGGTGTTGATGCCATTATTAGCGGTGCAATGACGGTGGCTATCGCCAAAAGGCACGGACTTAAGGCCATTCTAATTGAGTCAGGAAAAGAGGCTATTTTACAGGCCGTGGGCGAAGCTGTGCGAACGGCCCGAGTGGCTAAGCAGAACCAGGAAATTGCCGAACGGGTGAAAGCCATTATGGATCATGCCTATGAAGGTGTCTTGGCAATTGATGAAAAAGGTTACATTACGGTATTTAATAAGACGGCAGAAGCAATTACCAAAGTAAGTGCTCACAAAGCAATTGGTAAACATATCAGAAGCGTACTTCCCCAGACCGGCCTGTTGCGGGTGTTGGAAACAGGTGAGGCCGAATTAGGTGATTTACAAACAATTGCCGGTTCTTTAGTGGTGAAAAACAGAGTTCCCGTAAAGGTAAAAGATGCTGTAGTAGGTGCAGTAGCTACCTTTCAACATGCCTCCAAGCTGCAGGAGCTGGAGAGTCGCATTCGTGAAAAAATCCATTACACCGGCTTGAAAGCCAAATATTCTTTTAAGGATATAATCGGAACAAGTGCAGCGCTTGAAGATGCAATTGAGATGACAAGAAAATTCAGTAAAGTGGATTCCAATATTTTATTAATTGGGGAAACGGGAACCGGCAAAGAGTTGTTTGCTCAAAGCTGTCACAATAATAGCCAGCGCCGCAAAGGGCCGTTTATGGCTGTTAATTGCGCAGCACTGCCGGAAAACCTGTTGGAGAGTGAGCTGTTTGGATATGTGCCAGGGGCTTTTACCGGAGCGGCAAAAACGGGAAAGCCAGGTTTGTTTGAATTGGCTCACCAGGGTACGATTTTTTTGGATGAAGTATCGGAAATACCCTTAAAATTGCAGGGAAGGCTTTTGCGAGTATTACAAGAGCGGGAAATTATGCGATTAGGTGATGATCACATTATCCCGGTAGATGTTAGAGTGATATCAGCTACTAATAAGGACTTAAAACAACTAGCCATGGAGGGGGCTTTCCGGCGCGATCTTTTATATCGGCTGGATGTGCTGCATATTAATGTTCCGCCACTGCGTAAAAGGCAAGGAGATATTTTGCTGTTAATAGATCATTTTCTTTCTGTCTATAGTAACCGCTTTCATAAGAATATGGCCCACTTATCAATTGGAGCCGAGCGGCTGTTGACAAGTTATAGCTGGCCCGGTAATGTGCGGGAACTGGGTAATGTCTGTGAACGCTTAGTCGTTTTGGCGGAAGGCACAGTAATAGTCGAAGCGGATATCTTGCGGATTTTGTCATTCGAAGAAGCCGAAGCTGCTCTGGAGATACCTATCCCAACCAGTCCTGCTACTTTAAATAAGGGCGCTATTCAAGAGGCCTTAGTTAAAGCAGGTGGCAACAAAACAAAAGCAGCCCAGCTGTTAGGAGTCAGTCGAACGACGTTATGGCGCAAATTATCCGAAGTGTAGCTAGATAGCCAAGAGTGTTTCGTGAAACACTTCAGTGTAACTTATGAAACGTAACATTGAAACATACGAGAAGAGAACTTCACCTTTAAGGGCTGAATTTATGCCGCTAAAGATGAAGTTTTTATTTTGGCATGAAAGTTGCTTAGTTAGTGTATTGTGAAAATTCCATCAGGTGGGAGGGCAGCAGATAAAGAAATGCTTGTAGACCAGTTATCTTATTAAAAGGAGGAGGAAGCGTGTGTCGTTAGCGGTTATTTCCTTACTTGCTCTTATTGTTGTCATAATCGTAAGCTGTGTGTCTACGCGTAATATTGGCATTATGGCTTTGGGCGTTGCTCTGGTAATCGGTCATTATTTGGGTGGTATCAAAGTTGATGAGATTCTTAAGGGATATCCTACAAGCTTGTTTATTATGCTGGCAGGAACAACCTTTCTTTTTGCCATCGCCCAGAATAACGGTACTCTGGAAAAAGTAACCAAATATGTTATTAAAGGTATAAAAGGCAATGTTGCTCTTTTACCTATTCTCTTATTCTTTATTGCTTTGGTAATTGGCGCTGCCGGACCTGGCCCAACTGTAACTGCCGCTCTGTTGGCTCCAACGGTAATGCTCTTAGCTAAAGAAACAGAGGTCAATCCGTTATTGCTGGCAATTATGGCGGGTAATGGCGGACATGCCGGCGGTATGTCGCCAATTGCTATTGGTGGTATTATTACCACTGGACTGACTAACAAGTTAGGACTTGGCGATATTAGTATGTTGATCTGGTTTAACAACGTGTGGGTTCACTTTGCCACAGCCATTGTAGCGTATTTTGTTTTTGGCGGATATAAGCTGATCAAAAATCAGTCCAGTGGCGAAAGTGCCGTACTAGCGAATATTAAGGTAGATCCCTTCGCCAAAGACCAACTGCTGACATTAGGTGGACTTGCCATCTATATTGTCGGCGTTATCGGTTTTAATATGGATATTGGGTTGGGTGCCTTCTTAATTGGCGCCATTCTTATCCTGTTAAAAGCAGCCGATGAAGACAAAGCCATTAAGGCTATGCCTTGGGGTGCTATTCTCATGGTTACAGGTGTTACGGTCATGATTACGCTTATGACTAAAGTAGGCGGAATTGATCTGTTTGCGGCGCTTATTGCAAAATTAGCTTCTGCTTCGACTATTTCACTAGTAACCGGTTTTGTTGCCGGACTGATCTCTGCTTATGCAAGTACGACCGGCGTTATACTGGCGACTTTTGTTCCCATGGCACCCATATTGCTGGAGAAAGTCGGTGCCAGTTCCAGTGAGTTGGTGCCGCTGATTTCATCGATTGTATCATGTGGATTTGTGGTTGATATGAGCCCCTTATCTACAAGCGGCGCAATCTATTTAGCCAATGCTCACGCCAGTGAAAATAAGGCAGTCTTGTTTAAAAAGATGCTGATCTGGGGCTTGAGCATGTCCGTGGTAGGTGCAGTTATCGCCTGGGTTTCCTTTACACTGTTGCGGATTCCTTAAATTTAAAAATAAATACAAAATAAATCTGAGGAGGAATTATTATGGCAATTACGACAAGAGCAGCGCTACTCAAAGGACCTTATGATATTGAATTGGTGGAAAAAGAATTAGTATGCGGTGATGATGAAATCCTAGTCAAGAATCACCTTATCGGCATTTGCGGGTCTGACAAAGCCTTTTACCGGGGACAAATGCCGCCTAAAACAGCTGAATTCCGGCAGGAGCCAAAGTTTCCTTTTTGGCTGGGCCATGAAAGCGGCGGTACTGTTGTTGAAGTGGGCTCTAAAATCAGCGAATTCAAAGTTGGCGACAAGGTTATTGCCTTTGGCTGGTGTAATAACTATGCTGATTACTTTGTTGCCAAAGCCTTTCAATTGCAGCCGGCCCTGGAAGGTCTGGACATGGATTTGCTTAGCCTTGGAGAGCCTATCGCCTGTGCCATGTATTCAGGCTTGCATTCAGGTGTGCAGCTTGGTGATGTAGTTGTTGTTATGGGAGGCGGCTTTGCCGGACAGATCATTGCTCAGTGTGCCAAACAAAAGGGTGCAGATAAAGTCATAGTTGCGGATGTTCTGGATGGTAAATTGGAACTGGCCAAAAAGCTTGGCGCCGATGTTACGGTTAACCTGAAAAAAGCAGACCTCAAGGATGTCGTATTTAAACTGACCGGAGACAGGGGCGCTGATGTTGTCGTTGAGGCGGCCGGTGGTGAGAGTTCCTTTAACACGGCTTCAGAGATTATTAAGCATAATGGGAAGTTTGTATTTTATAGCTGGGTAACTCAGCCCATAACCTTAAATATCAGCCGCTGGCATGATGATGGTTTGGAATTTATCAATACCTGTCTGGTACATCATACCTGGCGGGAACGTTATGTGTGGACGCCGCCCTCCTTGCGCCCTGTTGCACAAGGGAATGTAAATATAAAACCGCTTATTACCAATGAATTTCCTTTAAGTGATATCAAAGCGGCTTTTGATTTGGCAGACAAGGATGATACGGCAATTAAGATTGTTCTGCGTCCGTAGGGAACTGAAGATAAACAAAAGGAACCTGGCCATTGGCCAGGTTCCTTTTGTTTATCTAAGATTTATTTGCTTGTTCACTGGTAAAATAGCATTTTCCTTTGTGTAAAAAATACAACAATAGTACTGCAAAAACTGCCATTATGCCTTCGGTAGGGAACAGGCCGAGAACTTGTTTCTGGAAAAGCCCGGCTGGAATATCAAATAGAGCATGCAGGCCAATAGCCCAGAAGAGGTAGCGAATGCGTTTCGTACGTACGCCATATAGAACAAGCAGAGACAAAGATATTTGCATAATGAGGGCAATTATTCTTTCCAAGCCGCTAACCAGAAAGAGCATTGGTGAGGTAGTCAGCAAAGTGGCTTTTATTCCGGCGATAATCTCAGGAGGGACGGTACCGGCCAGACTTTGCTCCAAGGTGCCGGCATTTAGGCTGAGGGCAAAGATGATATTTTGTATCGTGGTGGTTCCGCCCAGCAAGATTGCTTCTATACCGCCATGGCCTATGCCAAAAGCCAGGCCATCAGACCAAGAACGCCTGCTGGGAAGGAGAAACCGAAAAACCACATACCGGCCTCCTTCTTCAAACAAACCGGCCGCCAGGCTGCCATACAGAACATAGGCGGCGGTACCGGAAAGCAATTGCTGGGTGGTAATGTTAACCGAAAGGAGATAAGTATGGAGAATTCTTTCCAGGATCATGGCAAAAACGACGAAGGTTGCCATACCGGCAGCAGTCACTTTAAAAGATAACTGCTGCCTGCGGCGATAATAAAAGAATAGGAAAACTGGTAAAATCATGGAAAGCGCAGCGGCTGCTATCATTGCTGCGATGGAAACAGTGCTAACCATATCATCACTCCTGCTAGTTAAAATAAGTTTGTCAGCTTCCGGCTTATGGCCGGCATTCGTCAGGCAGCGGTGGGGCAAAGGGCGGTGCTTGCCGGCACTGTGTGCCTTGTTCAAAGGCATAGCCAATTTCCAGTAACAGCCCTTCATTCCAGGGAAGACTCAAAAATTCAATTCCTACAGGCACACCGATTGGAGCGGTGTGAGTGATAGCCGAGAAACCTGCCGGCACGACCAATGAGGGAAAACCGGTAACGGCGCCTAAAGTGCCGTTGCGTTCAAGCTGTTGTTCACCGACTGGTGCTACCAGTCGCTTCTGGTGGGGAAAAACAAGAGCATCCAATTGGCGGGCAGCCATTAGATCGGCAATCATTTCCCGCAAGCGGGCTTGTTGTGTAAGCCGTTCCTGATACACAGCGGTTTGACTGCTTAAGAATAGTGCTTCGCGGAGGTTGTCTTCAATACTGGGGTGATAGGAGCCGCGCTCCAGTATTTCCTCAAGAGAGTGTACCGGACATTGATTGAGAGGGTCAGCCAAATAAGCGCTGAGGTGGGAATTGAGATCCATTAAATGAACGCTTGCTGCCAAGGCAGTCTCAGCTTGCAGACCTACATCCAGCTCGACCACGGCAGCTCCTAAATCTTTTACTGCCTGAAGCGCAGCTTCACAAATCTGATTGACTTCCTGATGCACTTCAGTGCAGCCCCAAAAGCCGCGCAGAACGCCAATTCTTTTCTTCTGTAGACCACCGGTATGGAGAAACCGGGTATAGTCAGGCGGTATATGTCCGACGCTCCGTTTGGTAATGGGATCAGACGAGTCATAACCAGTCAGGCAGTTGAGCATTCGAGCCGTATCCTCCACCGTTCTGGCCATAGGGCCGGCAGTATCCTGATTGTAAGAATACGGAATAATGCCTGTGCGGCTGATGAGGCCGAGTGTGGGACGCAGTCCAACCACGCTATTGGCAGATGCAGGAGAACGGACTGAATTGACGGTATCGGTGCCAACACCTAATACGCCGAAGTTAGCTGCAAGTGCAGCGCCGGTACCGCCGCTTGAACCGCCGGGAGTGCGGCTTAGATCATAGGGATTCACCGTTTGGCCGAGTATGGAACTTACCGACTCACCCCAGATCGCAAACTCATGCAAATTAACCTTTGCGAGAATGAGTGCACCCGCAGCCCGCAGCTTATTCGTAATATAAGCATCGACAGGCGGATAGTAGTCCTTTAAGCTTATGGAACCGGCAGTTGTTGCCATAGCAGTTGTATTAATATTATCTTTCAGCAGCACCGGTATGCCATGCAATGGTCCGGTTAATCCCGAACGTTTCCGCTGCTTATCCAATTGCCGGGCTTCATCGAGTACGTGCGGATTTAAGGTGATAACCGCATTTAATTTTGGACCTTTTTGATCATAGGCAGCGATGCGCTTTTCATACAGGCCGACAAGCTGAACTGCAGTTAAGTCGCCTGCCTGAAAGGCATTATGAATACTGGTGATAGTAGCTTCTTCCAATGCAAAGGGTTGATTTGTCAGTGTTGCCATAGCAATCATCCTTTTTTACGAAAGTTTAGATAGGGTATTTACTTTATTATAACAGATTGGTAAAATTTTGGTATTATATGGTGCTAAGCCGTAGTAGCGGCAGTGAATAAATAGTTAGAAAAAATAAAAATATTTTTAATTTTTTGAAGGAATTTCCCTGCCAATGTAGTAAATCTACAATATTGTGAAAATAAGAACCGATGGTTCGCAGAATGGAACGAGGTAGGTATGGATAACGTCCGTGCTGTGGAAAGGGCACTAGAATTACTGGAATGCTTTTCAGATGATCGCAAAAATATAGGGCTTTCGGAATTATCCCGTATGCTGTTGTTACCGAAAGCAACGGTACTGCGACTAGCTCGTACGTTAGAAAATAAGGGATACTTGATTCAAGATGCAGACCGGCAGCACTACCGCTTAGGGCCTAAGGTTTTGGCATTAGGGCAGGTCTTTTTGGCTGAGCTTGAATACCGGCAAGTTGCTTTGCCGTTTATGGAGGAACTGCGAAATCGCACGCAGGAATCGGTTTCGCTTTATGCCGTGAGCGGTGACGAACGGGTATGTGTTCAAAGAGTGGAAAGCCCGCATGCTTTACGCCAGGTAATCAGTATAGGCGCCCGTCTTCCTTTAAATCGTGGATCAGCTGGTAAATTACTTATCGTGTTTCAGAATTTAGCGGGCTATGAAGAAGATATCACTTGGGAGGAGCGAAAGCATATGCTTGAAAAAGGCTATGCTCACAGCTTTGAAGAACGAGAGCAGGGACTGGCATCATTATCTGTACCTATCTGGAATAACAAAGGTCAGGTCATTGCCTCATTAACTTTGTCTGGTCCGTCTTTTCGCTTTACGATAGCCAATAATCAGAAGTATGTGGAAGAAGCTTTGAGAACGGCAAAGCAAATTTCTTACCAGTTAGGGTATCTTGGATGATGCCCCATTCTTTTATTATTAAAACGAACCGATGGTTCAATAGATGAACCGAAGAGTTTGTGAAGGAGGTGTTGCGATGTCGATTCGGATTGGAGTGAGATGCTGTAAGGGGAGGAGGCGTGTTTGATTTCGCCTTTTAGTTAGTATAATTTCTCATATTAAAGGAGTGGTTATCATGTCTGCATTACATGGGATTCGGGTATTAGATGTTTCTACTGTTATTGCTGCACCGTTTGCAGCCGGACTTATGGCTGATTTTGGTGCGGATGTCATTAAAGTTGAACAGCCTGACGGAGGGGATCCATTTCGAAAACTCGGGCCTTATCATAACGGCGAGGTACTGCGCTGGGCAACTATGGGACGAAATAAACGCTGTATCACTTTAGACTTGCGTAAAGAAGAAGGCAAAAACATCTTTTTGCAGCTGGCAGCTAAATGTGATGTGCTGATTGAGAATTTCCGGACCGGAACTTTAGATAAATGGGGACTCGATGCCGAAACCATTCGCCAAGCTAATCCCGCTATTATCATTACACGCATAACGGGTTATGGTCAAACAGGACCTTACGCCAATATGGCTGGCTTCGGCACACCGGCAACGGCCTTTTCCGGTATGACATATATAACCGGCTATGAAGACCGCCCGCCGGTTAGTCCGTCTTTTTCACTGGTTGATTACATTACTGGTTTGTACGCTGTCATGTCTACCATGATGGCTCTATACCACCGGGATGCACTAAAGGGTAAAGCTCAGGAAATAGATGTCAGCCTTTATGAGGGAATTTTTCGCATGATGGAAATCTTGGTTGCTGATTTCCACAAGAATGGCAATATCCGCAAAAGGAAACCAAAATTAAGCGGTACATCGAGTCCTGGCGGCACCTATCAGACCAAAGATGGTAAATGGGTTGTACTGGTTTGCAGTACTGATAGAACTTATGAGTATTTGACACGGGCCATGAAGCGTTCCGATCTGCTGGAGAACCCCTTATTTTCGACAATGAAATCACGGGTTGAAAATGATCCCGCCATTGATGGGCTGGTCCGGGAATGGATTAGTACACTGGACTATGCAGCATTGAAAGAGGTTGCTGACCGTGAGGGAGTACCCGTTAGTCTCGTCTATAGCGCAGAGGATATATTTGCCGATCCTCACTATGCCGCTCGTAAGAATATTGTCGAGATGCCTCACCCGACATTAGGGACCATTAAAATGCCTGGCGTCGTGCCCAAATTCAGTGAAACTCCTGGAGAAATTAAATGGGTTGGTCCCTCGTTAGGTTCACATAATATCGAAGTATACAGCGAATTACTGGGACTGACAAAGCAGCAACTGGAAGAGCTGAAAAGTAAAGGAATTATGTAAGCAAGGGGGAAAGAAAGGTGAATTTGCCTAAGACAGTAACAATTTGTGAAGTCGGACCAAGAGATGGATTTCAGCCGGAGAAAAGCATTATTGCTACAACAGCTAAAGCGGATATTATTAATCGTGTAGCCGCCTCGGGTGTGCCGGTTATCGAAATCGGAGCATTTGTTCATCCCAAAGCAGTTCCACAAATGGCCGATACGGATGAAGTGGCCCGGAAAGTTGCCAAATATCCCGGAGCCCAATATAGGGCTCTAGTATCGAATAGGAAAGGAGTGGAAAGAGCAATTGCCTGCGGTATGAACTGGGTCAAACTCACTCATTCAGCTAGCGAATCACACAATCTAAGCAACTTTAACCAACCTATCGCCAGTTCGGTAAAAGGTTTTGAGGAATGCCTGGAACTTGCCAAAACACACGGCATTACCGCATCTGCTGCAATTAGCGTTGCCTTTGGCTGTCCCTTTGAAGGGAAAATACCTTTGGCGAACTTAGAAGTGCATATTCGACGGCTTACCGGATACGGCATTCGCGAGATTTCCTTATCTGATACAACCGGCATGGGTAATCCGGTTCAGGTCTACAGTATAGCCTCACATATGGTGCAAACCTTTCCGGAAGTCAAGTGGATTTTGCACATGCATGACACCCGTGGAATGGCACTGCCTAATATATTGGCAGCTATGGAGGCGGGAATTTCCAGCTTTGATGCATCTTTTGCCGGTTTGGGGGGCTGCCCTTATGCTCCCGGCGCATCAGGCAATATAGCTACCGAAGATTTGGTGCATATGCTCCACGAAATGGGTGTCAATACCGGTATTGACTTAGATCTGGCAATTGAAAATGCCAGGCTGGCAAAAGCCATTGTAGGCCATGAAACAGACAGCCGCATCTTAAAAGCAGGAAAAATAGCTGATTTGATTCTTAAGAAGCCTTGTGGACAAACAAAAATCGGGTAGGTAAGTCGGGTTAAAAAAGAAAAGAGGTGTAGTGAGTATGAATAAAACAACAACTTCCCCCGGCAAAAAGGCAAGTCTAAAAATGGATAATCTGCGAGAACGCTGGGGAGTGCCTCTAGCTGTTTTATGTATGTTGCTAGTATGGTTTATGCCTACTCCTGTGAGCTTGGCCCTGGCCGGTAAAAAAGCACTTGTTCTGTTTTCGGGAGTTTTTGTCTTATACTTAACAGAAGCTATTCCCTTAGCTATTACTAGTTTGGCCGTTGTTCCGGGAGCCGTAT
>Ga0366760_1059_pt1 | contig 11324 bp, 9 predicted proteins | sample TotcelHN113001L5_FD_207077 | JGI IMG/M metagenome (GOLD analysis project Ga0366760, IMG submission 207077) | Enriched cells from coal bed in the Powder River Basin, Montana, United States - Total cells N11 rep1 HSBNCT.N11.300.1.L5 ...
TTCTGGCCTGGCAGAGATAAAGAAATTTCTGTGGAGCTGGATAAAGATAAGCTTCGTTTCTACAATGTTGCAATTAACCAGATTGTAAGCAAAATAAAAAGTGAAAATACCCTGCTGCCGTCTGGCAGCGTGTTCAATGATAAGACACAAGCTGATGTACGTTTGCTTGCTCAATATAAAACCCCTGATGAAATCACCAAGTTGCAAGTAACCAATGGGGATAGCATTCCTGTACAATTGAAAGATGTTGCAACCATTCAAGAAAAAGATAAGCGAGTCAGTCGTTATAGCCGTGTAAATGGCTCAGATGCAGTTTCATTATCGGTTTATAAAAATAGTGATGCCAGTCTTGTCGATACGGTAACATCTACTCTACAGCAATTGGAAACACTGCGTACAGAATATCCGGATTATACATTTACAGTTGTTACAGATGCATCAAAATATGTTACCAATTCTTTACATAATACTTTTGGAAGCCTGATAGAAGGCTTACTTACTACGGGGCTTATACTCTATCTTTTTCTGCGTGGCTGGCGATCTACAATTGCCGTAATAATTGCCATTCCTACATCGATGATATCTACATTTTTCATCATGTATATTGCAGGGTTTTCCTTCAATATGATGTCGTTAATGGGAATGGCTCTTTGCATTGGTGTTTTAGTCGATGATTCTATTGTTGTACTCGAAAACATCCATCGTCACTTAAAAATGGGCAAAGATGCAGTCAGTGCGGCTGAAGATGGCCGTAATGAGATTGGTATGGCAGCGATTGCTATTACACTCTGTGATGTTGTTGTATTTATGCCGATCGCATTTATGACAGGAATGACGGGCCAATTTTTTCGCCAATTCGGCTTAACAATTGTTTTTGCCACTTTATTTTCTATGCTTGTATCTTTCACCCTTACCCCAATGCTTGCTTCGCGCCTTTTTAAGGGGGGATTGACCGAGCCTCGCGGTGTAGTCTGGAATTTTATGGATCGAATGGAACAAGGTGCAATTACTAGATATGAGACGGTTTTACGCTGGGGCTTACGTAATAGTAAAAAAGTCATTGCCAGTGTGCTGATTTTATTCTTTGTAACGATTTCCTTAATTCCCTTAGGGGTTATTGGTTCAGAATATATGCCCCGCACAGATGAAGGCAGTTTTCGTGTTTCAGTAGAGCTGCCTGTCGGCCAAAACATTCAGCAGTCAGATCTTGTCGTAAAAGAATTAGAAGAATATTTATCAACCATTCCTGAAGTAACAAATTATCTGTCCAGTACGGGCAGACCTTCCAGTAACAATGGTTCTCTTAGTGTGCAATTGGTTGATCGCAAAGAGCGTGACCGGACAGTTTGGCAAATTACTGATCAAGTACGAGCCTATGCAAAGCAAAATTTCCCCAACGTCATTGTAAGAGTGAATGAATCACAATCTTCCGTAGCTGGAGTTTCAGGCGGAGGAGGAGGGGGCGGGGCTCCCATACAAATACAATTACTGGGCTCTAATATGGATAATTTAGTTGCGTCTTCTTATCAAACCCAAAGCATCCTTTCGCAAATAGAGGGAATAAAAGACATCCGTAGTTCTTATACAGAGGGGATGCCTGAAATCCAAATGACGATTGATCGTGACAGATTAAATTTTTATAATAGTTCAGTAGCTGAAGTTGCCAATGTTTTTCATGCTGCAATTGCTGGACAACAGGCTGGTGTGTATGCCAATGATCCATTTAACGATGGTCAAGATACAGATATTACAGTTCGCATTAAAGGAAGTGATGGTTTTGCAATGCAGGACATTCGGTCACTGCCGATTATGGCTGGCAACCATCAAATATCCTTAGGAGACATTGCTGTTCTACGTGAAGGTACAGGGCCAGTCATGCTGCAGCGGGTAGATAAGCAGCGTTCCATAACAATACAAGCCAATATAACCGATCGCCCTTTAAATGAAGTATTGCAAGAGATTACAAAGAAACTGACCCCCAAAGATCTAGGTACCGGTATTAGCTATCGCTATACGGGCCAGGCAAATAGTATGAGTGATACCTTTGGACAAATGTTTCAAGCACTAGGCTTATCCCTTATATTAGTTTACATGTTGCTAGCTGTTCTATACGAGTCGCTTTTAACTCCATTTATTCGTATGTTTTCTCTTCCGCTAGGGATGATAGGATCGCTGTTATTCTTACTGATTACCAATAATACCATCAATCTATACTCTCTCATTGGTATATTGGTCATGGATGGTTTGGTTGCCAAAAATGGAACCTTGCTCCTGGATTATACAATAACGCTAATGGAGCGAGGCGTTGGGGCTTTTGATGCTATCATTGAAGCCGGTAAAACAAGATTAAAACCAATTTTAATGACGACCATTACCATGGTTGTTGGTATGCTGCCCACAGCATTAGCATTAACAGAAGGCTCGGAGACAAGAGTCAGTATGGCATGGGTTCTAATTGGCGGTTTATTAAGTTCAACCGTGTTTACGCTGCTTATTATTCCGATTATTTTTCTATTCTTTCAGAACCATCCTATCAATTTTATGAAGAGGCTGAGTCTTCTTTCGAATTGGATCAAACATTCAAGATCAGAAAACTAATTTCCCCTTCCGATACAATAAAAAGGAACTTATTAAAGTTCCTTTTTATTGTATAAAATATTGTTTAATCCCGTTGTAAATTCCCATAGCTACCTTTTTATTAAAATCACGATTGATAAGCAGTTTTTCTTCTTTTGGATTAGAAATAAAAGCAGCTTCTGTTAGTATGGCTGGCATGTTCGTATTCTTGAGAACATAAAAATCGCTTGGCTGAGAGCCTCGATCATACAACTTTAACTGACTCACCATATTGTCCTGAACGAAACGGGCAAGATCACTGTTACTGCCTGGGCAGAAATAGGTTGTTGTACCAGTTCCGTGTTCAGCAAATGCATCGGTGTGAATGCTGACAAACAAGTCAGCATTTGCCTGGTTGGCGATATCGACGCGAGCTTGCAGTTCGTCAATGTCTGAAGATCCGTCTATGGCAACATCCCGATCAGATGTCCGAGTCATAATGACAGTTGCTCCTCCGGCAGAAAGTAATTCACGTAAATCGCGAGCAATTGCCAGAGTAACATTTTTTTCGGCAACATTGTTAGGACCGATAGCACCAGCATCACTGCCTCCATGTCCAGGATCAACAACGATCACTTTATTCTTGAGGGGTTTTTTGTTTTGATATTCCCGAATTGCATCGATCTTCTGACTCTGGAAACCATACGCAGCAGCACTAGCTGTCATAGAGGTTAAGATCATGCCAAGTACCAGCAGAGCTATAAACGTAAGAGGCAATCGTAGCTGTCTTTTCATTTATTCATCCTTACTCATTATAGATTTTAGTCAGTTAAGTAAATTATACTCTATATTCGTTCCCTGCGGTTAACGTAATATTTCCCATTGATAAGATGCAATACAGGCGATGTATTGGCTATGGATCTGCAAGAGCATGCCTGCAATATTTTGCAGGCATGCTAAATATTGCAGAGCCATTGGTCAGGCCTGTGCTTTGATGTATAGTGATTTTGCTATAAGGATGAATTAAATCTGATTGGCATGTTTCTTGCAATTCACTTGGAAAAGTTAGAAAATTTAAATTATTATTCTAAGGAGGAACCAGTATGGAAATTATAAATTCTATGGAGCATTATGACTATGAGCAGCTTGTCTTTTGCCAGGATAAGGCATCCGGTTTGAAGGCCATTATTGCGATTCATGATACGACGCTGGGGCCAGCATTGGGCGGGACGCGAATGTGGCCCTATACCAGTGAAGAAGAAGCTGTTATCGATGCATTGCGACTAGCGCGTGGCATGACTTTTAAAAATGCAGCAGCAGGTCTTAATTTTGGTGGAGGAAAAACAGTCATTATTGGCGACCCAAGAAAAGATAAAAGTGAGGCATTGTTTAGAGCTTTCGGCCGATTTGTTGAAAGTCTCAATGGACGTTACATCACTGCGGAGGATGTAGGGATCTGTGTAGAGGATATGGACATTGTGAGCCAGGAAACCAAGCATGTTAATGGCGTAGGAGCGATAGCTGGATCCAGCGGCGACCCTTCTCCAATCACTGCTTTTGGAGTATTAAAAGGCATACAGGCCTGTGCTAAAGAGGTTTGGGGAAGTGAACAGCTGAAAGGGAAGACTGTGGCACTTCAAGGACTTGGTCATGTGGGTTATTATCTGGCTAAACATCTGCATCAAGAAGGTGCGAATCTTATTGTAGCTGATATTAATGAGCAGAATGTGGAACGTGTGGTAAAAGAATTGGGAGCGACAGCGGTAAATCCCGATGCTATCTATGGTGTAGAATGTGATATTTTTACTCCAACAGCTCTTGGAGCAATCATTAACGACCATACTATACCGCAGTTTAAGTGTCGTATTATTGCAGGTGCCGCTAATAATCAACTTGGAGAAAATCGGCATGGAGATCTACTCCACAGTAAAGGGATCTTGTATGCTCCTGATTATATTATCAATGCTGGAGGGGTAATTAATATAGCAGATGAATTGAATGGTGACTACAATAAAGAACGAGCCTTAAGAGCTGTTGAAATCATTTATCGGAATATTGAAGAAATTATTGCTATTTCAAAACGGGATAATATACCGACTTATAAGGCCGCTGATATTTTAGCTGAGCGGCGGATCGATACATTAGGAAAGGTGCGCAGTACTTTTTTATCACACGCAAGAAGATGATTCTTAAAAAACCAGGCTGGAATAAATTTTATGGAGGAAGCAAATGAATTTCATACAAGAGTATCGTACTAAATTAACTACGGCAGAAAGAGCAGTTAAAGTCATTCAGTCTGGTGATTGGGTTGATTATAATTTTACATTAGCCCAACCCGTGGCTTTAGACAAGGCGCTGGCAGCCCGAAAAAATGAACTAGTCAATGTGAAGGTAAGAGGAGGCTTTTCATTAAGGCCTTTAGAAATTGTTAATGCCGATCATGAAAGAGAACATTTCTTTTATAATAGCTGGCACTTTAGCCCCTATGAGAGAAATTTGAGTGATCGAGGTCTGTGCAACTATATACCAATGATTTATCGCAATAAACCATTATTTTATCGTAAGAGTTTAGAAGTAGATGTAGCAATGTTTTCAGTGGCCCCAATGGATAAACATGGATACTTCAATTTTTCTCTCACGAACTCTGCATCCAGGGCTATCTGTGAGAAAGCTAAAATTATTATACTAGAGGTGAATGAAAAATTACCGATTGCTTTGGGAGGGCAAGAAAATTGTATTCACATTAGTGATATTGACTACATAGTAGAAAGTAGTAATCCAGATTTACCAGTCATTCAATCTGCGGAAGCTACAGATACGGATAGGAAAATTGCTAAGTTGATTATAAAAGAAATAAATAATGCATCTACAATTCAATTGGGTGTGGGGGGGTTACCCAATGCGGTGGGTAAAATGATTGCTGAGTCTGATCTAAAAGATTTGGCTATACACACAGAAATGTTAGTGGATGCCTATCTGATAATGGCAAAAGCAGGTAAAATTACCAATCGATATAAAAACGTTGATAAAGGGAAAGGTGCTTGGGCTTTTTGCGCCGGAAGTCAAGAATTATATGATTGGGTTGATAGAAACAGCGGATTAGCCTCCTATCCAATTGACTATACGAATGATCCAAATGTAATGGCGAATATTGATAATCTTGTTACCATTAATAGTTGTGTTGAAGTTGACATTTTAGGACAAGTGACAGCTGAAACATCGGGTTCTCGTCAGATCAGCGGTACGGGCGGACAGCTTGATTTTTTGAACGGAGGTTATTTGTCCAAAGAGGGAAAAAGCTTTATTTGTTTTAATTCTACCTTCATTGACAAAAAGACTGGATTAATGAAATCGAGGATAGTTGTAGATCTGCCCACAAATGCAGTAGTAACAGACCCGCGTACACAAGCTCATTATTTTGTAACAGAGTGGGGAATGGCTAATTTGGCTGGACGATCAACTTGGGAGAGGGCAGAAAGGATTATTGAAATTGCTCATCCTAATTTTCGTGAAGAGTTAATTAAAGGTGCCGAGAAGCTAGGGATCTGGCGTAGATCCAACAAAATTAGTTAATGTATTATACGCGCGGATCGTCCCATTTAGGAGGGGAAAGGATGACATAACTAACTCCATCTACGCTTTCGTTATGCTCCTTCTTTGCCTGTCTACGGCAATATGTTCTTGTTTTACGAGAGTATATTATAAGGCAGAGAGGAAAATCGGTATGGGAAACAGGAGGAATGAATCATGCCAAAACCGGTATTTAATCAAGAAAGATGCAAAGGCTGTGGACTTTGTGTTGTAGCCTGTAGAAAGAATATCATTGTGATTAGTGATTCTCTAAACAGCAAGGGCTATCACCCAGCAACTTGTTCCGATGAATCCGCGTGTATCGGCTGCATCATGTGTGCTAAGGCTTGTCCGGATGTGGTAATTGAAATTCATAAATAGATGGGGAGTGGTGAATGTGTCTGAAACAAGACTAATGAAAGGGAATGAGGCTATCGGCGAAGCCGCCATTATTGCTGGCTGCAGATACTATTTTGGATATCCGATTACGCCACAAACCGAGTTAATGGAATATATGGCAAAGAGAATGCCGCAGATTGAAGGAGTATTCTTGCAAGCAGAAAGTGAAATTGCGGCTATTAATATGGTATATGGTGCTGCTGGCGCAGGAGCGCGTGTCATGACCTCGTCATCTAGCCCAGGTATAAGCTTGAAAGCAGAAGGTATTTCATACTGCGCCGGAGCAGAACTTCCTTGTGTGATTGTTAATATTATGCGGGGGGGCCCTGGACTTGGCAGTATTCAACCGGCTCAGGCAGATTACTTTCAGGCTACGAAAGGTGGCGGGCACGGTGATTATCGAAATATTGTTCTGGCTCCCAACTCTGTGCAGGAAATGGCAGACTTAACAATGCTTTCCTTTGAATTAGCGGATAAATATCGCAATCCGGTAATGCTGCTTGGTGATGGTGCTCTTGGACAGATGATGGAACCAGTGAACCTTGAAGAAAAACCTTTGGTTTCACAGGAGAAACCTTGGGCAGCTAATGGGCTGGGAGAACGAACGAAGCCCAACGTTATTAACTCTTTATATCTTAAGCCAGAACAACTAGAAGCACATAATATCCATCTTCAGAATAAGTATCAAAAGATAATAAAACAAGAATGCCGCTGGGAAGAATTTAGCATAGAGGATGCGGAATTAATCGTAGTGGCTTATGGCATTACCTCCAGAATCGCTAGATCCGCTGTTGAAATGGCTAAACGAGATGGACTTAAAGTGGGACTCTTTCGACCGATAAGTCTATGGCCATTTCCTAGTGAACGATTATTAACATTGGCTAAACAGACAAGGGCTTTCTTAGTGGCAGAGCTTAGTGCCGGACAAATGATAGAAGATGTGCGTCTTGCCACAAGACAAATGAAACCAGTCCATTTTTATGGTCGCATGGGTGGTATGATGCCGAGCTCCAGAGAAATATATAATCAGGTTAACCTCATTGTGAGAGAAAAGAAGGAGGCAGTGAAATGAACTCTAAGCTTTATGCAAGACCAGAATCGTTAACTGATGCTCCTTTTCATTATTGTCCTGGATGCCAGCATGGGATTGTTCATCGAATCATTGCTGAAGTTATTGATGAATTGGGAGTCCGTAAGCAAACAATTGGCGTTGCCCCTGTAGGCTGTTCAGTTTTGGCTTATGATTATTTTAATTTTGACATAGTTCAAGCATCTCACGGGCGTGCGCCTGCGGTTGCAACAGGCGTAAAAAGAGTATGTCCAGATTCCACGGTATTTACCTACCAAGGTGATGGGGATCTTGCTTCGATTGGATGTGCTGAAGTGGTGCATGCTGCTGCCAGGGGAGAAAGGATCACGACTATTTTTATAAACAATGCCATTTATGGGATGACTGGCGGGCAAATGGCTCCTACCACATTAGTAGATCAAGTAACGACGACTTCACCTTACGGGCGCAATGTGAATCAGGTTGGAACTCCTTTATGTATTTCCGAGATGCTGTCCACGATAAAAGGCGCTCGGTTCATTGCCCGGGTTGCCGTTAATAATCCATCGAATATGGCAAAAGCAAAAGCTGCCATCAAAAAAGCATTTCAGCTGCAAAACAATGGAGAAGGCTTCTGTTTGGTAGAAGTCTTATCTACCTGTCCCACCAATTGGGGCATGACACCTGTCGAAGCGGTCAAATGGCTGGAAACAAATATGATACCTCAATATCCTTTGGGTGTATTTAAAGATGCAGGAGGAGAGTAACATGACTCACGAGATGATTCTAGCAGGGTTTGGCGGGCAAGGTGTTATGGTTATGGGGCAATTGTTGACCTACGCTGGAATGTTGGAGGGGGCGCATGTCTCCTGGATTCCTTCTTATGGTCCGGAAATGCGGGGGGGGACAGCAAACTGTTCGGTTATTATTTCCCAAGAACCAATCGGTAGCCCAATTGTCACGGAAGCTACAGCAGTAGTGGCGATGAATTTACCTTCATTCGAAAAGTTTGAGTCTTCTTTGTCTTCTGGTGGAATTCTGGTGTTAAATAGTTCTTTAATTGATCGACAAAGCAAACGGGATGATATTAGAACCTACAGTGTTCCTGCGAATGAAATTGCTAATTCCTTGGGAGATGCAAGAATGGCGAATATGGTTGCTTTAGGAGCACTCAATGCAGCTCTTGGTTATATAGTGGGGACTTCACGAATTATGGAAGCATTCAAGAAAATTTTTGCAAAGAAGCCTGGCATTGTTGCACCAAACGAGCTGGCAATATTAGCAGGGGCCAAACATGTAATTGGTTAATAAAGGGAAAGTATAGTTCCCAGATATAAAGAAGATGTGACCTTATGACTAAACAAGTACGCAATTTTTTGCATATAACAATGCATAAAATTGCGTACTTGTTTAGATTAATTTACAAATGAAACAGGAATTTATAAGTTAATATGGAAATATGCGCTATAGTAGGGTTAGTGTTATGTATCTCATTTCTGGTACTATATTATTTGTGCGGGGGAGAAAATATGAAATGTATAGATAAAATTGCCTTTCAAACTGCATGGGACTTTGGTAGCCGTCAAATGAGAGATCTTTTTAATTCAACGAGTGATGGAATGATTGTCGTCAATAAAATGGGTGTTATTATTCTTATTAACATAGCAGCAGAGAGGATACTGGGCATACCTGTACAAGATGCATACGGACAGCTTGCAAGAGACGTTATTACCGGCAGCCGTCTCGATTTTGTATTGGAGACAGGAGTTGCTGAACTGAATCAAAAGCAAATGATCGGTGAAACCTACATCGTTACGAATCGTGTTCCACTGCGGGATGAAAAGGATCAAATTGTGGGTGTGGCTGCAGTGTTTCGAGAATTTACCGAAGTGGAGCAGTTAACGGAAGAACTTACCTCCAGAAATGAAATGCAGAAATTTTTAGAAACAATTATAGATGTTACTCAGGATGCCATTTCAGTGGCTGATCAAGAGGGAAAGATTATTATGGTGAATCAGGCTTATACTCAAGTCATTGGGATGCCCAAGGAGGAAGTAGTTGGCAAGTTGTCTACTGTTGATATCCGAGAGGGAGAGAGTATGCACTTGCAGGTGGTGAAGACTTTAGATGCGGTACGTGGAATTCCTTTAAAGGTGGGACCAGGAAATCGAGAGGTTTTAGCAAGTGTCTCGCCGATTATTATTAAAGGTAAATTATGTGGCAGTGTGGGGGTCGTTCATGATGTTTCCGAAATAAAGCGGCTTAGTAAGGAGCTGGCCCGTACACGAATGCTGGTGAACCGATCTCAGCCACGTTATACTTTTGAAACTATGGTAGCAACGGATGCGGCTATGTCCCTTGCCGTAGAGCAATCGCGCCACGCTGCGACAACACCAGCGACAATACTATTATCCGGAGAAAGTGGAACTGGGAAAGAGGTATTTGCTCATAGCATACATTATGCCAGCCACCGAAATAATAAGCCCTTTGTTCGGGTTAATTGTGCAGCGCTGCCGGAGACTTTATTTGAGAGTGAGCTTTTTGGCTACGAAGCAGGAGCCTTCAGCGGTGCTTTACGAGGCGGGAAGAAGGGATTATTTGAAGAAGCAAACGGCGGGACTATTTTTCTGGATGAGATTGGTGAGATCCCTTTGATGGTTCAGGCAAAGCTCTTAAGAGTTTTACAAGAGCGTGAATTCACGAAAGTCGGTGGGGTAAAATCCAGGAGTATTGATGTGCGGGTAATTGCTGCTACAAATCAAAATTTGGACATTGCAGTAAAAAAAGGTTCCTTTCGCGAAGATTTGTACTATAGACTAAATGTCTTCCCTATTGTCATTCCGCCATTACGTCACAGAATGGCAGATTTACCACAATTAATTGTGCATATATTAGAAAAACTCAATCAAGAATACGGAAGGAATGTAATGGCAGTTTCCCCGGAAGCGATTGCCGTATTTCGTGAATACCTGTGGCCGGGCAACGTAAGAGAACTGGAAAATGTTCTTGGCCGAGCGTTGATAAACATGCAATTTTCAGAGACGACAATCTTAAATAGACATCTTCCACCATTCTTTCGAGAAATAAAGGCTGCTCATATTGTGGATACGCATTTTCCTCACAGTAGTTTAACCCAAATGCTGGAGGCAGTAGAACGTAAAATTATTGAAGATTGTTTAAAAAAGAACGAGGGAAATAGAACGCAGACTGCACTCCAATTAGGAATTGCGATACGTAGTTTATACTATAAAATGGAAAGGCTTAAAATTAAAAGTGAAGTTATATAGAACGTAACAAAAAATATAAAGATCAAGGGTTGCGTGATGCAGTCCTTGATCTTTATTGAAGCTGCATTAAAAGCAGTTTCTTACCATTTTTATTGATATTGCATTTCTGACAGAGGTTGATAAACATGCATGGCGGAATGCATCGTATTGGCTTGCATAGTTGATACGTGGTGCATCGCTCTTTGATGCATATGCATTAACATGTCATAAACCATATTCATACATGAGGTACAACAATTCATGACCATCTTCCGCATGGTATCATCAGAGCAAGACATGGTTGCAACGCTCAAAGACATAACGCATGCTTTAAGCGAACTTGCCATACAACATACCATATCACGCTCATCTAATCGGCTGGTATTCATATTGACTGGTTGATGCATTTGATTAATACTGGATTGCCAGTTCATAATGCGATCGGGCATGATTTGGTTAATTTCTTTGGTTTGCATATATTTGAG
>Ga0366760_1064_pt1 | contig 11156 bp, 8 predicted proteins | sample TotcelHN113001L5_FD_207077 | JGI IMG/M metagenome (GOLD analysis project Ga0366760, IMG submission 207077) | Enriched cells from coal bed in the Powder River Basin, Montana, United States - Total cells N11 rep1 HSBNCT.N11.300.1.L5 ...
GCCTGAATTCGGCCGGCGTCATGACTCAAGGTTCGCCGCAACCGGAAAAAAGACAGGGTCGGCGGCGGTGCTCCGGCCAGTATTGCTGTCCGGCGGGGCATAGGCCGGGCGATGGTATGGATGGTGGTAGCTGATCATACATATACCTCTTTTCAGATAAAAAGAATTCGCACAGCGGCAGTGCGGCAGGCAGGCTTGTCCTGCCAGGCGGGTTGCGATCGGCAGGATGTACGTATTGCTGTTTACAGGCTAATAAAAAGCCGGCATGGCGTCAATTCTGCCGCTGGTATAATATGAACCTGTCCGGATTATATCAGCGGCAGAACCGGCGTTACCCGCAGCCGGATTGGCCGCTTTTTGAGTAAGATTTTTCAGGGGTGGATTCGAAGCGTATCTGTTAAGGCGTCGCAGTGGACGATGAGACTGGCGTGATCAAAGGGGCTGATCTGGGCATTAATCGCCGGATGCCGGGGCCGGTCATACCGATCGGTGAGCAGTATGACCGGCAGAAAGCGAAAGCGCAGAACGGCTTTAATGGCAGCGATCAGCGCCTGCAGGCCGGCCAGGGGTGGCTGGCCGGTGCTGCCGATGATGAGCAGGTCGGGCAGGCATCCGGCCGTATATTTCTCAAGCAGATAGGGGGCGGCTTTGCCGGTGTCGTCCAGCTCGGTCAGTTTGCAATAGCCGCCGGCCCGGAGGGCGCCAGTCAGGACTTCCCTCAGTACGGCAGAGTTGTGAACAAGAAGAAGGTCTTTTTCCTTCCGGGTGGCTGCCTGCCGCTGGCGGATTGTCCGGATAATGCCGTGCGTCAGCTCCTGAAAGTCTGGCAGCAGGATATTCCCGCCGTTTAAAGGGAGACCGGGAACATGGTGCAGAGGTCCGGCGGCAGTCCGGGAATGCAGCGAAATTTCATAAATGCCGTCAATGCTGTCAACAGGGAAGGCAAACAGGAATTGATTCAGTTCACTGAAGATGACCGTTTTGGTGGGACGGGGTTCGTTTTTTTCCAGCAGGTAAGCCATGTTAAGCAGCGGGATGGCGCTGCCGTCCAGAGAAAAAAAGCCGGTCAAGCCGGGGTGGATATCCCGGACAGGGGTATGCGGACCGTCAGGAATAAAGCTGTGGACGAGATTGATGTCAATGCCAAAGGGCTGTCCGTCAAGGCTAAAGACAATAACAGTCTTTAGCCGGGAGGGGTCCGTGCTGTTTTTTTCAGGTAAAGTGCCGAAAGACCGGCCGGCAGTGTGGTTGTTCACGGGAAAACTCCTTTCCGGATTGCGGCGGACGGTGTTGTCAGTACCCCGGTGCTGCCGTCACGGCATCCGTTTCAGCAAAAGTTTGGGCAGGAAGATGATCTGCAGGCGTGGCTGGCGATTGCTACAGACCGGCGGCCAGGTTGCGATATGCTGGCTGGCTGCGGCGATTCCCTGCATAGCGGCCGCTCGCTCCTCGGTGGCGCCGGAGATGTTTTCAGCTTCGGCCGCGGCCGTCTTCGTGGCTGTGTCGATGGTATCAATTGCGCCTGCCAGGGATTGTCCGCTGCTGACTAACCGGCCGGCGGCCACTGATATGGAACTGTTTTGCCGGGAGAGGAGCAGGACTTTGTTGACAATGGTAACAAAGATGTCGCAGCAGACGATGGGGGTATGTGGCGAGGGTTGTCAAAGAATGCCTGGCAATATATAATGCTAATAAGAAAATGGCCAGAGCGTCAATTCTGCCGCTGATATAATCCGGAGCTGTCCAGATTATACCGGGCGGCGGCCGTCAGGTGCAGGGAAACGATTGGGTAAAGGCAGGTGTGTGTGATGGACAGGGAACGGCATAATGCCAGGGGGACCGGCAACGAAAGCGTCCCCCAAAACGACCATGTGGATGAACAGCGCCGTCAGGACGCATATTTTCGCATGATGACGGAACTTTTGGATCATGTGGTCTGGCGGCTTGATTTAGAGACGATGACGGTGATGGATATCAGCCCGTCCATCAAGCGGCTGCGGGGTTATGAACCGGCAGAGATTATCGGCCGGCCGATGGAAGAGATGCTGACGCCGGCGTCTTACCGCCGGGTTTTGGAGAAGCTGCCGGGAGTGCTGGAGCAAATTCCGGCAGCCGCCACCGGGGATGTCCACCTGGTTGAGGTTGTTGAGCAGCCGCACAAGGACGGAACGACGGTGTGGACGGAGATGGCTGTTTGTTTTTTCCGCCGGGCCGACGGCGGGGTTGAGGAGATTGGCATCAGCCGCAGCCTCGGCCAGCCGAAGAATCTTGCCGAGATGTTCCGTCAGCTGGCCGACAGCGAACGGTTTTTACAGGTGATCTGGGACGCCGCACCCTGTATGCTGAGCTGCCTGGACCGCGAGGGCCGGTTTTTGCTGGTCAACCAGCGTTTTGCCGATAACCGCGGCATCGACCGGGCCAGTGCACCGGGGCGCTATTTCTGCGAGGTGATGCCGGCCGGCCTGGAGGAGAAACATGAACAGCTGTTTGCCGATTGCCTGACCGGCAAAACGGTGGAGTTTATCGACCTGTACCGCCCGGAGGGTGTCCCCCGCGATCGCTGGAGCTACGGCCAGTACTGTCCGGTTTTGCGGGCCGATGGCCGGGTGGAAAAGGTGGTTGTGGCGGTTATGGATGTGACCGGAGAGCAGGAGATGAAGCGGCAGCTGCTGGAGGCGGAAAAAATCGGCGGCACGGGCAGCTGGCACCTGAACCTGCTGGATGGGAGATTCAACTGCTCAGACGGTTTACTGGCGCTGTACGGCACCAGCCGGGAGGAACTGGAGACAATGGGCCGGCAGGTTTTCTGGTCGCGGCTTGAACCAGAGGGCAAGGAGCAGCTTAAGCGCTGGGAAGACTTTGCCTGGCTTGACGGGCAGGAAAAACTGGGTCTGGAGGTGTGGCTGACGCTGCCGGACGAGACCAGGCGGCTGGTATGGGTGAGCGGTGAGGTGCGGACCGATGCCGGCGGCCAGCCGTTCGAAATCTATGGCACGGTTACCGATATCACCCGGCAGCGGGCGATGGAGGCGGCCAAACAGGAGGCTGAAGTCAGACTGCGGGAGTTTTCCCGGACCATGCCGGGCGTCGGCATGATTGTGGATGCGGCGGGAACGGTGGTGGAGGTGTTTGACGACAATCAGCTGCTGGCTGCGGACACAGCGGCAGCCTGGCCGGGCCGGAACCTGGCCGGGCTGCTGCCGGACGAGCCGGCGCGCCGGCTTTTGCAGGCTATCGGCTATGTGACCGGCCAGGGTACACTGCGGTTCGAGGAATTTACACTGGAGCTTGCCCGGGGACAGCGGATATTTGACGTGCGGATTGCGCCCCAGAGCTACCGGTGGGAGGGACGGGCGACAGTTGCCTGTTACTGGACGGACAGTACCGATCAAACCCGCACGAAAAAGCTGCTGGAGTTAACCTATGAAAAGCGGCGGCAGCGTGACTTGTTAAATGATCTGGCCGAAGGCAGGCTTGCCCCGTCACAGGAGCTGTTAGACCAGGCATGGCGGGTAAGGCTCAATCTGACCCAGGACTTTTCCTGTTATCTGCTGGTTCTGGAAACCTGGGAGGGCAAGGCGATCGGTGACTGGCAGAAACGGCGGGAGGAACTGCAGCCGGCGTTTGATGTGCTGATGGCAGGACTGGCCGCCGAGCCGGGCGTCATTGTCTGGGAAAGCAGGGACGGGATTGGCATTCTGGCGCCGGCCCGGCCTGACGGCAAGACAGACCAGGCTCGGGAAACCGAGCAGGCCGGCCGCTGGCAGGAAGTGGTGCGCCAGTATGCGCCGGAGGCAGAGTGCAGCATCGGGATTGCCGAGTTTCATAGCGGCACGTTCTGGCAGTTTGCCAAAGTGTACGGCCAGGCCCGTACGGCCGTGGAGCTGGGCCGCAAGCTGGCGCTCAGGCAGGTGGTGCATCATTATCTGGATATCGGGGTCTTTCAGTTTTTCCCGGCTATACTGGATAAAAGCCACGTGCTGGATTTTGTCGAGCGGACTTTGGGCAAGCTGGAGGCTTATGACCGGAACCAGGGAACCGAGCTGATTAACACGCTGGAGCAAATCCTGCAGACAGATAATTTGAAGCAGGTGGCCAGGCAGCTTTACGTACACCGCCAGACCATTCTGTTTCGCAAACAGCGGATTGAAACGGTGCTGGGGGTTTCACTGGATTGTTTTGAGACCAGGCTGGCACTGGGGATGGCGCTTAAATTCCGGCAGGTATACGGCAGGGAAGCCTGAACGCAAATAGTTCATCACAGAGAGGGTTTCTGCTTCAGTCGTCAATTGACGGGATGATGACACCGCAAACTCTCAGAGATGGATGGATACAGATGAACCAATACAAAAAAGTCGCCCTCTGAAAACAGAAGGCGACTTTTTTTCCGTCAATCTGGTTATCTTGCTGCCGGCACCGGCAGAGGCCCGGCCCTTGATATTTTGCATGATGACACCAGGCAGCAGTCTATGGTATTTGGCAGGAACTGGCTCTTAGGAGGTGCATCCGGGTGGCGGGTTGCAAAATGCGATCACTGATATAAGTTCGATGGTGCATTTCTATAATGGGGGTCTAATTGAAACACCGGACAATCAGTGGTATGCTGACAAAAAAACACGCAGTCATTACCTGGACCCCGGCATTTGGCTGCGGGATTCCGTAGTGGGGGAGCAAGCGTGAGGGAGGCATGTATGGGAAAGTATCAGTTTTGCTGGGAGTTACTCGGTGTAGAAGACGGCAGGCCGAATTTAGGAGCCAAAGTTGATGTCGAGTTATACAGGCTGATGCAGTTTACCCTGCGGGATGTGCTGGAAAGAAAGTATGGCGTAGGAGAAGCGGATGCCATTTTTGTTGCAGCCGGGAAGCTGGCCGGGGCCGCATTCTATGAGCACTATATTCAGCCGGTTGCCGACTTCGATGAATTTGTCAGCAAAACCCAGCTGGCTTTAAAGGATAAGGGCATCGGGATTTTAAAGATTGAAGAGATGTTGCCGGAACAAAACAAAATCCTGCTGACGGTTGACGAAGATTTGGATTGCTCCGGCCTGCCGGAAACGGACTATGAAACGTGCATTTACGATGAAGGGTTTATTTCGGCTTTGTTTGAACGGTTTACCGAAAAATCATGGCAGGCAAAAGAGATTGACTGCTGGTGCACAGGAGCCAGGACTTGCCGGTTCCTGGTTACAGCAGTAACATAATCTTTTGGCTTATAACCGGAATGAAGAGATTGATGTGAGTAAGGCCGATGTTATGACAGAAGAATCCTTAAAGCCTGGAAAGCCTGCCGACAAAGCGCTCATCCGGCTGCTGACAACCCTGCTGTGCAGTCCCCGGCTGCCGGATGAGCTGCAGATCGATGCGGCGCTGGTCAATGATCCTGATTTTCAAAGACTGTACGCTTATATTCTTGCTCTGCGGGAGTTAAGCACGGCCTTGCGCTGTGGCGATTTGCAGCAGTTTGCCAGCGGCAAGGGGTTCATACTGGCCAACCTGAAAGCCCTGCAGTCCAACTTGCGGCATTTAACCTGGCAAACCAAAAAGGTTGCCGAGGGGGATTTTTCGCAAAAGGTCGATTTTCTCGGGGACTTTTCAGATGCTTTTAATGAAATGACAAGCAGACTACAAGATGCCAACGGGCAGCTGATCAGGCTGGCCAGCATAGATGGACTGACGCAGATTTACAACAGAATGGCTCTGGATGAGTTCCTGGGCGCAGCGTTTGCCAAAGCAAAAGAGCAGGCGGGAGATCTCAGCATTTTATTAGTTGACATTGATCATTTTAAAGAGGTAAACGATACCTATGGCCATCATGTGGGAGACCGGGTGCTGGTCCAAATCAGCCAGCTATTAAAAAAGCAGGTCCGGACAGGCGATATGCTGGCCCGGTATGGCGGCGAGGAATTTATAGCTGTGCTTCCAGGTACCGGTATTGAGCAGGCTGTGAGCATCGGTAAACGGGTTTTGGAAGCTGTCGGGAAGAAAGCCGTTATCAGCGTGGATGCAGAGCGGCGCCTGTCAGTCACGGTCAGTGTGGGCGTCAGTGATATAAGGCCGGAGGACACAAGCGGGGAAGATATTATCAAAAGAAGTGACAGGGCTTTGTATGAAGCCAAAAACACCGGCAGAAACCGCCTGTGCGCAGGGTAAGCCGGTCGCGTTGACGATTCAAGCAGGCGTGGCGCAAAACGTTATTTCCCCTAACGTTTTGCGCCACGCCCTGGTTTTAGTCTGAACCGCATCTGTTATTTGCAGATACGCTTCACGCACTCTTCAGCCGGAATATACACCGCCTGTTATAATTTGGACCGTTCCTTTTTATATCAGCAGCTCAATTGAAAACGGGTACTTGCTGATATATAGTAAATGTAACTTACAGGCTGGTTGCAGCAGGGACGCCTTTTTTGTCCAGGCTTAATACGATGACCGTCGCAGGGGACGGAGAAAGTGTCAAGTGTTAGAATTGGCCGGACGCTTCCTCTGTCCCCTGCCTCTGTGATGCCTGCTCTTTCGATTTCTGCTCCGGTGATACGGGCTCAGCGCCCCGGACAACCGTTCGACCGGCAGCCGTGCGGGCCTATGATTCAGCCTGGCGCGGCTGGACGCGGCCGTTGCCGGACTTGGTGTGCAGGCTCCGAAATGATTAGTGAGGTGAAGCGTTTTGTTGAGAAGCATTAAATCCAGGATGATGGTATTCTTTCCCCTGATCATTCTGATCAGTATCGTCGGGCTGAGTTTTTTTATTACCCGTGATTATCAGGAGCTTATTGTTCACACCTTAGGAATGAAAGCGCAGTTTGCTGCAGAAAAAGCGCTTCATAGGATTGATAAGGAAGACTTTAAAAAAGTAAAAGCCGAGATTATGAAAAACCCCGGCAGTAAAGAGCTGCAGGCCGAAGTACTGGCAATGCCGGAATTTACGAGGATTTATGAGCGCCTGAAAGAGATCCGGGAGCTGGGCGGGCTGAAATTTGTGTTCAGTCTGGTAGAACTTCCTGACAAATCGCTGAAGTATATCGTTGACAGCGAAGATACCGAAAGCGCTGATTTTTCCAATCCCGGCGATATTGAGGAAAACGACCCCGTCGCAACGGCTGTTTATCAGACGCAGAAAATGACGACCGGTGATTTGGTTGTGAATGACAAATGGGGAGCGTCGATAGCGGCTTATGCACCCATTGTGGATAAAGACGGAACCATGATCGGGGCGCTGGGGGCAGAATTTGATGCAACAGAAATTTATGCCAGAATGCAGGCGACAAAACAAAAGATTATGATCGGGACAGTCCTGGCGGTTCTGGCTGCCGCCTTGTTAAGTTTTGTCTTTGCCTCCCGGATTGTAAGACCTTTGCAATTACTGGTAAGGCATGTGCAGGATGTTGCCGCCGGTGATTTGACGGCCCGTTTGGTTTTACATGATCAAAGCGAGATTGGCGATCTTTTTAGATCTTTTAATAGGATGACGGAAAATTTGCGGACACTGGTTAACCAGGTAGCTGTCTTTGCTGACGGTCTGGCAGGTTCCACTTACCAGACTTCGGTTACGTCCGCTGCGGCTGCCCAGGCAGCCAGCGAAATTGCTTCCACCGTTACCCGTGTAGCGCGGGGCGCTGAGCAGCAGCTTCAGGCCGTCCAGTCAACACGCGGCACTCTTGAGCAGGTTGCCGTAACGGTTGAACAGGTGAGCAGCAATGTGAATACGGCAACGGATATTTCCCAACAAGCGGTCTTTTATGCCAATGACGGTTCAAAAGCCGTTGATACAGCCGTAAGCCAGATGAACAAGATTGAAAAGACAGTAGCCGCTTCCGTACAGGTTGTCGGTAAATTAGGCGAACATTCCCAGGAAATCGGGCAGATTGTTACGGTCATTTCCGGCATTGCCAAGCAGACCAATCTGCTGGCTCTCAATGCCGCGATCGAAGCCGCCAGGGCCGGTGAACAGGGGCGCGGCTTTGCCGTGGTGGCAGAAGAAGTCCGCACACTTGCCGAACAATCCCGCGGTTCAGTCGAACAGATTTCCTTTTTAATCAATAAAATTCAAAAGGAAACCCATGATGCGGTTGACAGCATGTATACGGGCACACAGGAGGTCCAAACCGGCCTGGACGTTGTCAATGCCGCAGGGGTCAAATTCCGTGAGATTGTCGGACTTATTGAACAAGCGGCGGCAGCGGTTTCCGGCGTATCAGCCTTTATCCGGCAGGTAACGGCTGCCAGCCAGCAAACGTTGTCAGCAGTGCGGGATATTGAATGCATTGGCAAGGCGGCAGCCGGTCAGACAGAAACCGTATCAGCCGCGATTGAAGAGCAGTCGGCTTCTGTCGAGGAAATCGCCGCACTGAACCAGCGGTTGTCCAATCTGGCTGCTGAAGTCAAACAGGCAATTCATCAATTTAAGATCTAATCATTTTGGGGAACGATGCTGCCGGCCACGCTATATAGTCATCCGCCAGAACTGTTGCTGCTGTTGAACAGATGGTCCTGGCTTTGGCGTTCAGGCATATGTATTCCTGTCATCAATTGCCCGGCTGGTTTCACGGCAAGCCAAAAGGAATGCTGTTTGGAATAGGACGGTTCAGGGACCGGCAGAATGGTTAATGAATGGAATACACGTATACGGCGCCCTCATTCCAGCCGCCGGCATAAAGCGTGTCTTCATGGACAAGGAGTGCCACACAGCCGCCAATGTTATCGGCCACGATTTTCGTTGAACCGTCCGGGGCCAGCCGGCGTACGCAGCCATCGCCGTTATCAGCGGCAAAGATACCATATTGACGGCTGCTGTCAATGCCAACGCCGGGACGCCCGAACTGAGTGGACAGGGTGCTAATGGCCCCTTCCGGCGTCACTTTGATAATGCCTCCGCCGTAATTGGTGACATAGAGATTTCCGTCAGGGTCTTCAGCGACACCAACGGGCGTGCGCATACCTTTTGCTACCGATTCAATCTTCCCGGCAGGGGTTATTTTTACAATCTCGTTACTGCTTCTGTTACTCACCAGTAGGTCGCCGGCGTGAGTAAAGGCTATGCCGGCCGGCGTGTGTAATCCCTGGGCAAAGCTGCTTTTTTCTCCCGCCGGTGTGATTTTATAAATGACATCCTGTGCATAGTCGGCGGCATATAAATTGCCGGCGTAGTCGAAAGCCAAGCCTGCCGGAGAACCCATGCCACCGGCAAACGTGCTGTAGTTGCCCGCCGCGTCGACTTTGGTGACAGAGCCGCCGCTCCAATTGGATACATAGAGATTGCCGCTTTGGTCTATTGCAAGCCCTGTAGGCGCTTGAAAGCCTTTGTAGGTTTTCTTTAGGGTCAGCGTTATGCTCTTGGCGGTGGTTTGATGTCGTTCTGCCTGGGCCGATGGAATTGCTGCTTTAGGTGCGGCGGGGAGCTCTTGATCTGCTATGCCGAACGAGCAGCCTGTCACAGATAAAAGCATCACCACAGCAAGGGTTAGTAAGCGTTGCATGTTTTTACCTCCTCATTTGACTGCTTTTTGGTTGTGCAGTGAACCGCCGGCGTAACCGAATACCGGAGCCCGCAACGTAAATGCAAATGTTTCATCATCAACAGCGCCAACCGTCTGATTGCTGTCGTACAGGGCCAGCAAAAGATCCGCCATCTGCTCACTGGTATGATAGCGGCCAAAACTCTTGTCATAATCATACTTTGCTACACCGTTGGCGATTTTGCCAAACTCTGTTTGTGTCGCGGCAGGAGCCAGCACCTTGGCTTTTAGTTCGGCTTGCTGTGCCTTTAACTCATGGGCCAGCCCCTCGGTAAAGGCGCTTACATAGAATTTGGCCGCACAATAGGTAATGGCGTTGGGGACTATGCAATAGCCGCCCCGGGAGGAAATGTTAATGAGCTGGGTTCCGGGGACGTCCTTATAATCCCGGACATAGAGCGAGGATAAAATGGTCAGGGCCGTCACATTGACGTGCAGCATGGTTTCAATTCTGCTCAGATCCTGCCGGGCCACGCTGTCATAATTGCCAAAGCCCGCATTATTAATCCAGGTTTCAAGCGGATACTCCTTTAGCTCCTGATACAGCTGATGCGCATTGGCCGGAATGGATAAATCACAGACTTTCACTACGACATCCACGGCCGGATACCGCTCGCCCATTTTTTGTTTCAGTTCTTCCAGCCGGTCTTGACGGCGGGCGACTACAATTACATTTTTAGCACGCCGGGCGAACGCCTCAGCGGCTGCATAGCCGATACCGGAACTGGCGCCCGTGATGACTGTATAAGGTTTGGTGTTGTTCATTGGTCTAACCTCCTGTTCTTTGCTATGCTTATACTGTACAATGTAGAGTAAGCTCTAGGTCAAGTCTTTGGCGGAGGTGTGTGAAATGAATTATTCCATTGGTGATTTCTCGGCTATTACCGGGATTAGTATTTATACGCTGCGGTATTATGAGAAGGAGAGCTTGATCACTCCGGCGCGGGAAGAAAACGGCAGGCGAAGTTATGCGGAAAGCGATGTTGCGTGGATACAGTTTATCAAGCGCTTGAAAGATACCGGTATGCCGATCAAAGAGATTCAAAAGTATGCCAGGCTTCGGGCCAAGGGCGATACGACAATGGTCGATCGGATGGAAATGCTGGCAAGGCACCGGGCTGCTCTCAAGGAAGAGCTAGCAAAGCTGGCGGAACATCTCAGCAATCTGGACGATAAAATTGGCTATTATCAGACGGAGATAAAGAAACAAAACCAATTTGCAGGCTAGAAGAAATGGTCCGAAAGCATTGTGTGAGCAGGGAAGACTGTATTGCCGGACGCTCATGATCACATACAGAACGTAGTTACCGTGATAAAAAAATCGAGCCAGCCTTCTGGAACTCAGTTGTCCGGCTGCTGGCCCGTTGTTTTAAAATTAAAAGACGTACTATTTTTATGCTTCATATCAGCAATGACAAGGCTGTGGCAATATAAAACTGGAATAGTGGGCCCGCTCCGCATCCCTGCGGGCGGCGCTGCAGCCGCTGGCGCGTCTTTCGCCTGCCGTCCTCGGGCTGCTCCGCTCAGTGCAGACAAGACGGCTACCACTCTATGTCCGGTTGTCCGCTTCTTGCGACACTGCGCTACGCTGCGTTTTCCTCATCCGCTCCCAACCGGCCACCGCTGGCGCTTAGAGTCGTAGCCTGC
>Ga0366760_1080_pt1 | contig 10002 bp, 10 predicted proteins | sample TotcelHN113001L5_FD_207077 | JGI IMG/M metagenome (GOLD analysis project Ga0366760, IMG submission 207077) | Enriched cells from coal bed in the Powder River Basin, Montana, United States - Total cells N11 rep1 HSBNCT.N11.300.1.L5 ...
AATTCCTTTGACCGTATCCCACTGTTGCGCTAAGGTAGCCAGATCCATATCCACTTTGTCAATCGTCCGGGCCGCTGTATGATAAGCCTTTACCTTAAAAGGGTTTTCTCCTTTTAGTTCAAGGAAAACGGCAATTTCTTCCAACACCCTGGCTAGTTGGTGTTTGTCGGACATAGCAGTAGCCTCCCTTTTATTTCATTTTTTGAGGCTGTCGAGAAACGAGGATAGCACGACGCCCGAGATTTCGCGACCGGAGGCGTACAGTTTGTACGTTGAGGATTGCAAAATTTCGAGCAACAAAGCTAGCCAACGTTTTATCGGCATTTATTGTTCGAAGGTTACGGTAATCTCTGTGCCGCTGCTGACGATGCTGTTGGCTTCCACCTGCTGACTGACAGCCGTGCCTGTCCCGGCAGGGATCAGGGCTAACCCGGCTTTATTCAGTATCTCAGCTGCCTCACGAATAGTTTTTCCCTTTACATTAGGCACTACTACTTTGCCTTGTGGTACTTCTTTGACAACAGGACTGACTACCGGAGCAAGCTCCATCTTCTTCTTAGGCAATTGAGGCGCAATTTCCGGAGTAATTTCAGGATGCACATTAAGATAGCGCATGACTTGCAGCATAATTTCACTAAAGATCGGCGCAACAATTTCTGCACCATAGTATGTACCAATAGGATCATCAATAACAATGAGCGCCACTACCTGGGGGTCCTCAACAGGTCCAAAACCGGTAAAAGACGATATATAGTGATTTGCTTCATAACCTCCGCCCGATTCTTTGAGTTTTTCCGCTGTACCCGTTTTACCGGCAAACCGGTAGCCTTTAACAACTGCTTTTGCACCGCCGCCCTCGGACATTTCCTTTTCCATCATCGCGGTCATTACTTTAGCCATTTCGGGCGATACTACCTGCCGTACGGGCGTAGTGGCCGCTACGCTGGCAATAGTATCATCGGCATTATGAATCTCTTTGATGATATGCGGTTTAAGCAGCAACCCGTCGTTGGCTATCGCTGCCAAAGCGGTTACCAGCTGCAGCGGTGTCACCGCTATGCCTTGGCCGATGGACATTGTCGCTACATCGACATCACGCATATCGCCGGAGTTGAACAAGATACCCTCTTCTTCGCCGGGCAGTTCAATGCCGGTAGCATGGCCAAAACCAAAATTACGGGCATATTCCGTTAATTTCGTACTGCCCAGCCTAAGCCCAAGCTGGACCATACCAGTATTAATCGAATTTTTTATAATATCAACAAGTCCGATATTGCCGTAGCTGTCGCCGCTCCAGTTTTGAATGCGCCGCCCCGACACTTCTACATAGCCATTATCAATAAACCGTTCATCAGGCCGGACTTTCCCCTCCTGCAGCGCAGCAGCAGCTACTACAGGCTTAAAAGTAGAGCCTGGTTCATAGACAATGGACACAGCCCTATTCTTGCGCTCTCCTTCAGAGTAACGGCCGAAAGAATTGGGATTGTAGCCGGGACGGCTGACCATTGCCAGTATTTCACCCGTGCGGGGATTCATAATAATGGCAGTTGCCGCCTTGGCTTTCGTTTTTACCATTGCCTTGTCCAGACTTTGCTCCACAATAAATTGAATAGTATTGTCAATGGTCAGATAAACACTTTTACCTTGCTTACTGGGAGAAAAAGTAAGAATGGATTTAAAAATAGGAACGCCATACCCATCAGTCTCCAGCAGTTGCTGCTGCCGTTCCCCTTTTATGGTCTTGTCCAAAACCGATTCAATGCCATCAAGACCGATATCGTCGGTACCGACAAATCCTAAGATATGTGCTGCCAAACTGTCATTTGGATAGTAGCGCTTGCTTTCTTCGACGAATTCAAGACCTCTGATACTATTCTGCTTAATGATGTTGTCCACCGTCTTAGCCTTGTCCGGCTCAAGAGTGCGTTTTAACCACATAAAACTGCTGTCAACGGTCAGCCTTTCTTTTAGCTCGTTCTCGGTCATGTCCAGCACTGGAGCCAGCCAAGCGGCAACCTGACCGGCATCTTTATTAAGAATTTTAGGATTAACATAAAGGGATTTCGTTATACCGCTAATAGCCAATTCTCTGCCCATACGGTCATAAATGGTCCCCCTCGGCGATTGCAGTGCTTTATTCTCCTGCAATTGCATCCGGGCTTTCTCAGCTAATTTAGGGCCTTGGACCAATTGCAGATAACCAATACGTCCACTAATCACTAGCAAGCAGATTAACAAAATGAAAAAAAATATAGCAACCCGTTTTTGCGGTGTATCCGTTGACTTGATCATTTTTATATAAGCCTCCAAGAGTGGGGTTTCGTAAGATTTCAGGCAGCATTCCCCGGTTATATTTATTCGGTAGCAACCCAGGATTTCCCTCTTGCCGACACCGTTTCTTTCGCCTTAATTAAAAAAAGCAAAACTATCGAAAACACGTAAAAAAGCCGGCTCGTACTCTTCCCTTAGATCAATTGGCACAGTAGCGGTTAGCACATATACATCGGGATAACGACAAATCAGCATTTGCTGTACAAAATACTGTTGTTCCCAGGATAATCTCCAGGTAAACGTCAGCCGATAGTACGGTCCGAAGGCATGCTCCACTAATTGTTTATCTAGCAACTGGTACTGCCACAACAATTTGGACTGATTAACAACTGTGTTATTGACGTAATCAGTAAGTGTATACTTGAGTGGCAGCTGCTGGTGGAAGAGAGTAATAACATTAACCTCATACTGCAGTTCGGGAGCCACGACTACAACCAGAAATTCGTTGTTATTCCGGTCGAAGCTTTGCCAGTTGTCCGGCAGCGCAAACTCAAGCTTATGACTGTATTGGCGGTATATTTTTGCATCCGCCACAGCAGGCTCTATGAGCAGTGCTGCAAGCAGCAGTAACACAATTTTAGCCATGATATGCCTCCCTCTCCCGTAAAAAGCCAGCGTCTTATCCTATATTAAGATATTACATAAAAATTGCTTGTTTTCCTGCGGGGAAAATAGAAAAGACTTGGGTGACCCCCAAGTCTTTCTGCCGATTGCTCAGCCTACTCTCCCCCTTAGGACAGCAAAAAATCCGGATGATCATTTGATCTTCCGGATTCGTATTTCTATACTGACTCGCTAACCTTTGACTCTTGGTTCTCAGTTGTTTTGACTTTACGATAATGCTTAGTCCACACGCCAACACCAAGGACAGCAACCGTAATAGCAGCAGGAATTAGCCACCCCGGCACAGCATGCTCCAGTGCAGGGCCTATTTTAGCATCGCTGATCATCATTTCACCAGCCGTCCAAGCAATAAGGCCAGCGCCAGCGTAAATAAACACCGCATACTTATCCATTACTTTCATTAGTAAATTACTGCCGAAGACAATAAGCGGAATACTGAGGGCCAAGCCCGCAGTAAGCAACAAATAGTTGCCATCAGCAATTGCAGCAATCGCCAGCGTATTATCAAGACTCATAACCAAATCAGCGATAATAATAGTCTTAATTGCCGCCCAGTACGAATCAGAAGCTTCTACACACTCTTGATGCTTTTCTTCGACTAAAAGTTTAGCAGCAATCCAAACCAGCAGCAATCCGCCGGTAAACTGAAGATAGGGGATCTGTAACAGCATTACTGCTACGAGCGTCAGAATAACCCGCAGCCCTATCGCTCCGGCACTACCCCACAGGATGGCCATCTTCTGTTGTTTCGGCGGAAGACAGCGACTGGCCATTGCTATAACCACCGCATTGTCACCACTTAACACGATGTTCACCATCATGATACCAAATAGTGCGATTAAGAACTCCATTTTCCTGCACTTCCTTTTCTACTTGCAAATTTGTAAAGGAAAGATCCTTTTGCTTCGCCCGATACGGCACCGCCTTCCGATATTAGTACCACGTACTAAATATTAGTTTAACAGACTAGCAGCTAAATTGCAAGGCTTCTTGTATCCCAAATCAATGTATACAATTTGAAAAGTGTATACTTATTCTTCTTCATTACATTATTATACTATTTATTTACTACAATCATATTTTGCACCACAAACAAAAAACCGCATTGGCGGCACTAGCCCCAATGCGGCATTCTTAGCAGTCGAATTGAGTGAGATTATTAGCGCTAATAGTGGCTAGCACCTTGTCAGCATAGTTGGGGTCTGTGGCGTAAACAGGCGCCAAGGCCTGCACAAATCCCTCTACATCATCACGGTAAACCAGGCAGGGTGCATAGACGGGTTCTTGGGTGATTAAAATACACCAATCTTCAATTGCTTCTGTCAAGCTGGTATAGTCCTGGAACTTAGCGGTTACCGTCAACCATTCACCATCACTATATTCTTCTGTCACTTTTTCAATATACGGACCAGTACCATTCCACTTACGGCCAAATAAGTTGTAATCACCAATGACGTACTGTCCCCAGCCGCTCTCGAGCGCCGCTTGGGCAATACACACACTGGCAGGTAATTGATATGGCCGGCAGGCAGTTTGTGCTGCCGGTGCCAGCCAAGCGACAAATTCATCCGGACTCATTAGTTAAGCCCCCTTGCGCATTGGATTCCACTTCACTACATTCCTTACGCTGCTTTTCTTCAACGATTAAGGTTAATACATTATATGAAGCTTTTCGCAAACCGGACATAACAAGCTAATAAAAATATAAAAGACCACTGTTTTCACAGTAGTCTTCTCCTCCTATTTTCCGGGTAGCCACCCCTCCTGGAGCATACGGGCGACGATAAATGCCGTATTCTCGGCATCATCAAGAGCAAGGTGGTAAAAACCTTTACGTTCAATTTGGCGTTCTTCAACAGCATGCTTTAATGAAATGCGCCGTTCATGCTGATAAAAAACCTTGTATTCCTCTGCCAAGTCTATATAATCGGACCAATCAAACGGACAAGGCAGTTTATACTTAGCACAACAGTTTTCCACCACTTCCCGGTCGGAATTCCCCCAGGCAACAAGTCCCGTTTCGCCGGCCTGATAAGGAACAGCCAGCTTAGTCAGCATTTCTTCCAGCGGTACCCCTTCATTGACATCATCCTGGTTAATCATTGTTAAATTCTTGCAGGCTACTGATAAGCGAGGGAAAAAAACCGGTTTTACAAATGTCTGATACCGCCATTCACTTTTGTACTCAGGCAGCGTGAGTAAGACAGCTCCTACTTCTATGACTTCCTGAAAAAAACCTCTCGGTCGGCCATACATGCTGTCATGGGTAGTAAATTCGAAATCAAAGACCAGATAATTTTTATAATCTGCCGGCACTATGAGACCTCCACTTTATAACCACATTATATGGGTATATTAGCCATTAAATGTGCTTCTTCCTGCTAGGTCAATTAGGGATGAGAAAATCAGCACTTGAAAAAACTAATACCGTGTCCGCTGTGAAATGCCAGTTAGAGCGGACACAACACTAGCACAGGAGGTGAAAGTCATGGAGCCGACAGATCATAATGCCGCGTCTGAACAACCTGCCGATGAAAAAGAACAAACAGAAAAACCAGCAAGCAAACGCCTGATTGCAGGCACCTTTTCAAGCATCTCCGATGCTGAACTCATGATAGCAACACTAGGGTCAGAAGCTACTGACCATGAAGACCAGTAATAACGTGACCTGTTACTATGAGAAATCATAAAGGGAAGCCTCTATGCAGAGGCTTCCCTTTATGATTAAAATTTGTAGATAAATTGCGTTTTCCAGAAAGAATAGCTCTTGCTGTCATCGTCTTTGTCAGTAACGGTAGCATGCTGGAGCTTGCCGGTCATATTCTTGCTGAAGGCATAGCGGTAACTAAAGTCCAGGGTCTTGGCAGCATCAGAGATGCCTTCATCGACGGTATCAATCGCAGTGTAGGCGGTATAGTACGCATTTTTCTGGTTTTCCCAGTATTGGACGGTAAAGTTCTGATTGCCCTTTTTGCTTAGCGATTGAGCGCCATAGACCGCCTTAACGGTACCAAAGGCGCCGCCGCTGGTAGCTTCCTGGTTCTTGCCGTATTCGGCGGCCATGGAGAACTTATTGTTAAATTGCCAGCCGGCATAGGTGTAATAGTATTTTGTCAGATTCTCATTCAGCTTCCAGTTTCTAAAAGAAGCGGCACCTACATTCCAGTTGAGCTTGCCATTCTTAGCAGAGACATTAACGGAGTCAACATCAACATTAGAAAATGCTGCAGCATAGGTTCCTGCAGCTCCTCCAGCCCTTTCATCAAAAGCATAGCCACGCACGTCACGGGCAAAGCGGCCATGTTTAACATCAAAGTTCAAGCCATTCCAGTCCCAGGCAAGTTTAGCGCCGTCATAGCTGAAAAAGGCGCTGTCCACTAGGATATCTTCCTTATCCAGTCCTAATGCCTGGCGGCCGAGAGTCGCATTAACGGCACCGATTTTAGTTGTTGCAAAGAAACGGTCAACTTCAGCACCGTAAGTGTTCGTATTGGTATTCCCCTGCGTACCGGCGGCAATGGCATTGGCAGCTCTGAAGTTGTCCTTCGTCGGCGCAATGTTAACCAGCCGCATGCCGATACTGGTATTTTCATCAATCTTGGCGGTACCGGTCATGCGAAACCACGATTGTTCCGTATTGGAACCTTGCGGAGTGTTTCCATTGTCCATGGATTTCCACTTCTGCTGTACCAGTAAGGAGCCGGAGAATTTAATATTCGACTGATTCTGCTCTACCTTGGTAAGGCGGGTATCCATCTTATCAATTTTGTTCATTTCCAGGGCATATTCGGCACCCAGTTTATCAATCAATGCCTTTTGTGCAATATTAGCCTTAGACTGGTTCTGCATGGCCTTGTAGACAATCTCAGCCATTTCATAACGGGTTATTGTTTTATCGCCCTGGAAGGTTTTATCACCATAACCATCAATAATACCCACTTGAGCCAGATAGGAAACCGCATCGTAAGACCAGTGTTTTGCAGGAACATCAACAAAGTTTGCTGCCGGTGCGGCAAATGCTGTACTGCCAACACCAAGTGCAAAGGCGGCCGCGAGCGCTAGGGACAGGGATTTTTTCATAAATATAATTCCTCCTTAAAAATAAAAAATAAAAATGAATAAACATGTATTTTTCTCAATTCATTCTACAATGGGAATATTATGAAAATAAACATTTTGGTCATTGCGATCTTTCTGTTCATTTTGGTACAGAAAAAAGAGGTGAACCTAATTAACAGGTCCACCTCTTTTGCAGCAGTAAGTTTGCCGGTGGCAAACAAAAACCTTGTCGGCACATACATGTTTTGTTATGCTTTTAAAGTAAGGATGATTATTAACGATAAAAGCGAGGGTGACCAAGATGGAATTTGTCAAGAATCTCCAATGCGTTCACTGCGGGCAAGAGTATGACCCCTCAGTAGTAGAACTATATTGCCCTGCCTGTGGTTACAATGATGGAATACTGAATGTTGTTTATGACTATGACCTTGTCAAAGCATTGAAAAAAGATATCCATGTACCGATCGAATTGCATACTCACTATACCAGCGGTATGGCTTCTATGACCTATCTGAAGGCGATTGAAGCAGGCGTTGATATTGTTGACTGCGCTCTTTCCCCTTTTGCTATGGGTACTGCCCAGCCGGCCACTGAGGCAATTATAGCCGCCTTAGAAGGTACACAGTGGGATACGGGTATTAAGAAAGAGCAGCTGTATCCTATTGCCGATCATTTCCGCGGCGTGAAAAAGGAACTTGCTGAAACGTTCAAACTGAATACGGCAATTGATATTGATACCAAAGTACTGTCGTTCCAGATCCCGGGAGGAATGCTGTCTAACCTGCTCAATCAGATGAAAGAGCAGGGGATGGCGGATCGCTATCCGGAGCTGTTGGAAGAGATGCCCCGGGTGCGGGCTGATTTAGGTTATCCGCCGCTGGTGACGCCAACCAGTCAGATAACCGGTTCGATGGCAGCCTTTAATGTCATGCTCGGCCGCTATAAAGTTGTACCCCGGGAGATTAAAGATATTGTCCGTGGCAAGTATGGCCGTACACCGGCACCGATCGATCCTGAGTTTAGAAAATTAATTGTCGGTGACGAACCAATCATTACCCATCGTCCAGCCGATGATATTGCCCCGCAATTAGAAGGCCTTCGCAAAGAACTTGCTGAACAAGGCTATCCGAATGCATCCATGGAAGACGTATTGTCTTATGCACTCTTCCCGGATGTGGCACTGCAGTTTTTCAAAAATAACAGATAAACAAAAAAACGCCACTAGTTTAGTGGCGTTTTTTTGTTTAATTTAACGCATTGCGGCAATCTTCTCGTTATAACCTTTAATTTTGGTGTACTCGTTATCCCAGAAGCTTTGTTCGCGCATGCTGTTTAGATAGTCGACTGAGTAACCGAACTTTACCCAATCCTGTTCTTTTTGTTTAAAGAGCAATTCTTTTTTATCACTGCGGCGGAAATCGAAAACCTGATCAGCCTGTGCACCGATAAAGATATCTTTTGCCCAACGGTCCAGGACGAACGGGGCCATTTCAAGATAGCGATGCTCCATTTCAGCCAAAACAGAATTATAACGGTCAAAGCCATCGGTAGCAACGGTTACCACATTGTCTCCAGGTCCGAGATTAAGGTATTTGGCCATTTTAATTGCGCCGATGACATTGCATATGCCTGAGGGACCAAAGGTGGTTTGCAGACCTTCGGCTAATTGGCGGTCAACTCCGAGGCCGACCAGTGTTTCCAGACCGTCGTGGAATATTTTCAACCCTTGAATGGTTTCTTCATCTTTGATAAGAATGACAAAATCGGTAGTCAAGAGGTTATGGATGAGAGTACACATCTTGTCGCCGATGCCTTCAATGCGGTGCTGACCTCGTCCGCCATTGGCCAGAGTAGAGCACTCATACGGTTCCAGTGCAGCAACCTTTGCTTCCGGGAAGGCATATTTGATCTGATCGCCGGCAGCAATAGTGCCTGCCGAACCAGGTGCCGATACAAAACCGGCAATGCGGCCGTTACCAACACCTTCGACGGCGGCAATGGCGCTGCCGCCGGTAACATGCCGGTGGAACCGGTAATTGGATAGCAGTTCGAATTGAGCCAAAGCCTTGTTTTGCGGATTTTTCATCAGACTATGAGTCCGCTCAAGCGTCAAAATAACATCAGATTCCGAGCCGGGTGTCAAGTCAAGCTCGCCACCGTATTTTTTAATGCGTTCATACCGTTCTTTACTCATATTATCAGGCATGATAATAACGGCTTTCAGTCCCAGCAGCTTGGAAATGTAAGCGGTACCAATACCGAAATTGCCGGTAGAAGGACCAAGTATCGTATGGCTGGCAGTGATATCGCCATCTACAATGCCTTCGATTAAGGTCGCATAAGCAGGTCCTACCTTATGAGAGCCCGAAGGAAAGCCTGTGCCCAGCATAACGACAACATTGGCATCTATGCCGGTGAGCGCAGGCGGCAGTACGACTTTGCGTACTTTGTTGGTGCTATCTTTCCAAGTAATATTAAATAGATTGATGGGGTTCAATTCATCATCATGCAGCGCTTTAATAGCTTTGGACCGAACCTCGGGAGCAATCAACTCAGGTGACAGCATTTCATCATACGTTGGTCCAAACGGGATTTTCGGCATTTGTCTTCCCCCTTATGTCTTGCGTAAAGCAAGCTAGCAATATCTTACTTATATTGGCCAATTTGCCCGGTAATCCTGCCGATGGCAAAAAGGCAAAACGAACTTTTTACACCGCAAGTCATTGGATTGCGGCCTTTACCGCACTTAAGGCCGGCGGGATGAGAATAGGTGAACCGGCAGCTTTGACAGCACTCTTAATGTCTTTGAGACCATTTCCTGTTACTAAAATAGCCACAGTCTCTGATTTGTCAATGACTCCGCTCTGGACGGCACGCTGTACACCGGCGGCGGCAGCCACTCCGGCCGGCTCACCAAAGACAGCGGCTTTGCGGGCCAGCAGTTTCATAGCAGCTAATATTTCTTCATCAGTGACGGCAATGTAGGCT
>Ga0366760_1081_pt1 | contig 9989 bp, 10 predicted proteins | sample TotcelHN113001L5_FD_207077 | JGI IMG/M metagenome (GOLD analysis project Ga0366760, IMG submission 207077) | Enriched cells from coal bed in the Powder River Basin, Montana, United States - Total cells N11 rep1 HSBNCT.N11.300.1.L5 ...
CCAGCAGGGTCTGGTACGACAAGCCGTCTTCGATCCCCTCCACCAGCTTGTCAATCGCTTCCGGCTGGTCGCCGGCAGGTTGAAAGGGTTGATGCAGTTGAAACGGGGAATTAGGGAAGGTAACGATCTCGTCGTCATCTTTTTTGGATGAAATTACCGATAATTCAGCCATTTTGCTCCGTCCTTTGATAATATGCTTGGTGCATCAGGATGGGGGGTAACCATCCTTCGCGCTCGCTCAACTGCACTGCGGGTTGCGCCTTGCAGCAAACATTACATGGTAACACGATGACTAAATCTCTTCCGGCCAGCCCTTTCTCCGCCATTCCAATGGCGCCGCGCGATCCGATACTCGGCATTACCGAGGCATACAACGCGGATCCGAACCCGAACAAGATCAACCTCGGCGTCGGCGTTTATTACGATGAAAACGGCAAGGTGCCCCTGCTGCAGTGCGTGCGGCAGGCCGAAGCGGAGATGATCGTAAGAGCCTCGCCGCGCACTTACCTGCCTATCGACGGACTGGCCGCCTACAACCGGGCGGTTCAGGACATGGTGTTCGGCGCCAGCAGCAGCGCCGTGAAAGAAAAACGCGTCGCTACGGTACAGGCCGTCGGCGGAACCGGAGCGCTGAGAATCGGCGCGGATTTCCTGAAGCGCTTTGCACCTGAATCGCAGGTATGGATCAGCGATCCGAGCTGGGAAAACCACCGCGCCTTGTTCGAGGCCGCCGGGTTCAAGGTCAATACCTATCCGTATTACGATGCGGCCAGATACGGCGTCAACTTCGCGGGCATGCTCGATACGCTCAAATCGATACCGTCCGGCTCGATCGTGCTGCTGCACGCGTGCTGCCACAACCCGACCGGAGCCGACCTGAGCGATGCACAATGGGGCGAGCTTATTCCGCTCATCAACGAGCGCGGCCTGATTCCCTTCCTCGACATGGCCTATCAGGGCTTTGCCGACGGCGTCGAGGCGGACGGCAGGATCGTGCGCCGCTTTGCCGAGGCAGGCGGACCGCTGCTGGTCTCGAACTCGTTCTCGAAATCGTTTTCACTCTACGGCGAGCGCGTCGGCGCGCTCAGCGTCATCGGCTCGACGGAAGAAGAAACGGCTCGCATCGTTTCCCAGCTCAAACGCGTTATCCGAACCAATTACTCCAATCCGGCCACGCATGGCGCCCAAGTCGTCGCGACCGTCCTGTCCAGCCCCGATCTGCACAGGGTATGGGAAGACGAGCTCTCCGGCATGCGGACACGAATCCGCGAAATGCGCCATCTTCTGGTCGACAAGCTGCACGCGAAAAATCAGGCTCGCAATTTCGATTTCGTCATACGGCAGAACGGCATGTTCTCCTACTCCGGCCTGACCAAGAGCCAGGTCGAGCGCCTGCGCAATGAATTCTCGGTATACACCATCGATACCGGCCGTATCTGCGTCGCCGCGCTCAACCGGCACAACATCGACCGGGTCGTGGACGCAATCGGCAGCGTCATCTGAAACCGGAAAAAGCGCATGGGCTGATTGCCGGGCGCTTTATGCTTTCCGGCATGAGGGAATGATTCGAGGAGCGCTCCCGATCTCCGGCACGTCATTTTTCAGGCATGGCGCCTGGCCGGCTCCCGAATTGACGCAACATATGCCGCGTACGCTTTCCCCAGGCCGTCCTGCAGTGCGGTATTCGCCGTCCAACCCAATGAATTGAGCCGGTCGACGGACAGCAGCTTTTTGGGAGTTCCGTCCGGCTTGGTCGCATCGTATTCAATCCGTCCCTCATAGCCGACCACCTTGCCGATCAGTGCGGCCAACTCCCGAATCGTGATGTCCGCTCCAGTCCCGACATTGATGTGCGACTGCATGGGCTCGGTATGCGCGTCGTAAATCGAACGCTCCAGATCCATCACATGCACGCAGGCTGCGGCCATGTCGTCCACGTACAGAAACTCGCGCCTCGGCGTGCCGCTGCCCCAGATCTCGACAGACGCCGCATTGCTTTCCTTCGCTTCGTGAAAGCGCCTGATCAAGGCTGGGATCACATGGCTGTTTTCCGGATGGTAGTTGTCGCCGGGGCCATACAGGTTGGTGGGCATAACACTGCGGTAGTCGCTGCCGTACTGGCGGTTATAGCTTTCGCACAGCTTGATGCCGGCGATCTTGGCGATGGCATACGGTTCGTTGGTCGGCTCCAGTTTGCCGGTAAGCAGGCATTCTTCGTTCATGGGCTGTTCGGCCATTCTGGGATAGATGCAGGACGACCCCAGAAAAAGCAGCCTTTTCACCCCTGCCCGGTAAGCTTCGTGAACGATGTTGGCTTCGATCATCAGGTTCTGATAGATGAACTCCGCCGGATAGGTATTGTTCGCGTGGATCCCGCCCACCCTGGCGGCCGCGAGATAGACTTCGTCGATGCGCTCCGAAGAGAAGAACTCCCTTACCTGGGCCTGGTCGATCAAGTCCAGTTCATCGTGGCTGCGGCTGATGATTTTCCCCTGCCCCCGTTTGAGCAGAAACCGAACAATGGCCGACCCAACCATGCCGTTGTGACCTGCTACATAGATACGCTTGCTGTTGATGTTTTGCATGATGATTATGTTATTACGCTTTGTTTTTATTGGAATATTTATAGTATAAATAATTACATGGCATCAGCCATGTTCCATTTCATCAAGAGCGATTGACTAATCCCGATCAGGAAGACTGGCTGAAGCTTTCGGTACAAGGTTTTCTTTGGCGCAGTTTCAGTTGCTGACGCACTGTTCTGTTGCATTCGTGCCGCCCGGTTTCGCGTCCGTCATCCGTGAAAACCTCAAACTTGCTTCCGAAATAGAAACAGCCCGATTCAGGTTTATCTTGGCTTACATGGTATTGAATATAGCCGACCATAGTTTGCAAAGAATCAATATTGGAGAGCATGAAGAGGCATACGATGACGAAACAATCAAGATCAGGCGCTATCTCGCCGATTATTCGGCTCGGGAAAACCGCAGGGATTGATTACGGGTAAAGGGGTATCCATCAGCAAAGCTCGCAAGAACAAGTAGCAAGGCCATGCTCAAAACCTCGTGCCAAGGCAAGATTCTAAATATGAAAAGGAGATTCATCATGCGTAGCAAAATTACCGTATCGGCATTAATCGTCACTTTGGCAATGGCCGGATGTTCAAACATGCCGCAGATGAGCGAAACCCAGAGGGGCACAGCCACCGGCGCCGGTGTCGGCGCTCTGGCGGGTGCTGCGCTTGGAGCAGCCACTGGCGGCGGCGGCGGAAAACGCGCGCTGGGCGGTGCGGCTATCGGGGGCCTCGCAGGAGCTGCCGTCGGCAATATATGGTCCAAGAGAATGGAAAACCAGAAGCTGGCCATGCAGCAGGCAACGCAAGGCACGGGCGTTCAGGTTACCCAGACTCCAGACAACCGCCTGAAGGTGGAAATTCCGAGCGACATTTCGTTTGCCACCGGCAGGGCCGACCTTTCACCGAATCTGCGGCCGATTCTTGATCGTTTCGCAGCCAGCCTGAACGAAAATCCGGCCACTAATGTCACGATCATCGGGCATACCGACAATACCGGTTCCGACGCGATCAATGAACCGCTGTCTCGCAACCGCGCCATGAGCGTGCGCGATTATCTGACCAGCCGGGGCGTTGCAGCCAACCGGATCGCGGTTGACGGACGCGGCTCGAGGGAGCCGCTGGTTGACAATAATTCAGCAGCCAATCGCGCAAGGAACCGCCGCGTGGAGATTTTCGTAGCAGAAACAGCGCCGCGTTAGTCCGAACCTTCAAACAGGCTCGGTATTCAAGGAGCCGGAGCCGGCCTTTCCCGCTGCAAAGTGGGATCGGCCGGCAATGCCGTGTGCGCAAGATATAAGATAAATTACATTAATACATTCATTTAATGAATTGATTATTAAATTAATTAAATTAATTAAATTTGCCCGATACCTCGTATTGAAAGCGTTCGCGGGCTAATAGCTTGTCGCGGCGCACGTCGATCAAATCGTGCCAGATCATTTCGCGCACCATTCCGGCAAATGTCGTAGCGGGAGTCCAGCCCAACTGGAGGTGCGCCTTGGCTGCGTCTCCTAGCAAGGATGGCACTTCCGTCGGCCGATAATAAGCCGGATCAACCGACACGATCCTACGTCCGGGACGTAGCGCGGGCGCCTTGTTTCCGGTAATTGTCGATATCACCCCTTTTTCCAGAATGCCGTTTCCGTACCACTCTATCGCTATTCCCAGTTCGCTTGCGGCAAGTTCGACAAACCGGCGCACCGAATTTTGTTTGCCGCTTGCAACAACATAGTCATCCGGCTTGTCCTGCTGCAGCATCAGCCATTGCAATTGCGCATAATCACGCGCATGCCCCCAGTCTCTGCATGCGTCCAGATTGCCGAGAACGAGGGTCTGTTCCATTCCATGAGCTATACGCGCCAGACCGCGAGTAATCTTGCGCGACACGAAATGTTCTCCGCGGCGCGGCGATTCGTGGTTGAAAAGGATGCCGTTGCAGGCATACATGCCGTAGGCTTCGCGGTAGTTGATGGTTATCCAGTACGCGTAAAGTTTGGCGGCCGCATACGGGCTGCGGGGATAAAACGGCGTTGTCTCGTTTTGCGGCGCTCGTTGCGTCAATCCGTACAGTTCGGAAGTGGACGCCTGGTAAAAGCGGGTCTTCTTTTCCAGTCCAAGGAGGCGGATCGCTTCAAGAAGCCGCAAAGCCCCTATTCCATCGATATCGGCGGTGTATTCCGGCATCTGGAAGGAAACCGCCACGTGGCTCATGGCGCCGAGATTGTAGACTTCGTCCGGTTGCACTATCTGAAGAATGGCGACCAGTGCGGATGTGTCGCTCAGGTCGCCATAATGAAGGATCAGCCGACGATCGGGGACCTGCTGATCCTGACAAAGATGATCGATGCGGTCGGTATTGAACAGCGATGCGCGGCGCTTGAGGCCGTGAACTTCATATCCCTTCGCAAGCAAAAATTCGGCCAGATAGGACCCGTCCTGTCCGGTGATGCCGGTAACAAAAGCGACTTTATGCGCCGAAGCCATTCGGATTCATGCTTTGCCAGCGCCAGTGGTCTGAGCACATTTCGTCCAGCCCCAGCTTGGCCTGCCAGCCCAGCAACTTCTTCGCGAGCGTGGGGTCGGCGTAACAGGTGGCTATATCGCCGGGCCGTCGTTCGATAATTTCATAAGGCACCAGCCGTCCACTGGCTTTCTCGAACGCCTTCACCATTTCCAGCACGCTATAGCCGATGCCGGTGCCGAGGTTGACGGTAAAGCTCTCTTTCGATGCGAACAGGTGCGAGAGCGCATCGACATGCCCGCGCGCCAGATCCATCACATGAATATAGTCGCGCACGCCGGTTCCGTCCGGCGTCGGATAATCGTTGCCGAACACCAACAGCCGGTCGCGCCTGCCTACCGCGACCTGCGCCACATACGGCATCAGGTTGTTCGGCACGCCGCGCGGATCCTCCCCTATCAGGCCGCTCGGATGAGCTCCCGCCGGATTGAAATAGCGCAGGGTTCCAATCGCCCAGGCGCTGTCTGATTTTAGCAGGTCGTTCAGGACCTGCTCCACCATGAGCTTGGATCCACCGTATGGATTCGTGACGCAAAGACGCGCCGTTTCCGGAATGGGAACGCATTCAGGATCGCCGTAAACCGTTGCCGAAGAACTGAACACGAAGTTCATCACGCCCACGTCCGCAAGCGCCTGCAGCAAAGTGAGGGTTCCGCTCACGTTATTTTCGAAATAGCGCAGAGGCTGCTCGACCGACTCGCCCACGGCCTTTAGCCCGGCAAAATGAATGGCGGCATCGATCGCATGCTTACCCAATACGGCATCCAGCGCCGCCCGGTCCCGGACATCGAGTTCATGAAAAGGCATCTCTTTGCCCGTGATTTTTTTAACGCGCGCAATGGACTCACGCGAGCTGTTGCTGAAGTTATCCACCGCTATGACTTCATAGCCGGCCGATAGCAGTTCAACGCAGGTGTGGGAGCCGATATAGCCGGACGCGCCGGTTACCAGTATTGTCTTGTCTTCATTCATGGGCAAAGTTTGAAATTGGAATTCGGGTATTGACTGCGACCCGCAAGAGAAGCAGAAAGGAGGATGTCGGTCTCAATAAAGACTAACGCGCGTATAAAAATTATAAATTTAACAATAAATGTAATTATTGTTAAATTGCCAACCACGCGTTTGATATAGGTTAACCAGACAATAAAAAATGGAACTTTTTGTACAAAGGCCCGGGCCTGACCCGGACAGCTTTTCAAGTCCCGTGCGTCTCGCCGCCGCGCATCTGCCGAGGCCGCGCTCCCCTGCTGTTGTTACTGATACGGTCCAGGACCAGCAGACCATGCAGATTTGCCAGTTCATCCTGCAACTGATGGAGCGCGTCGTTGAGCTCGTTCATGGATTCGCTCATCAGCCGCGTTGCGAAAACGAGCGCTTCAAGCGGCGTCGAGGCCGCTTGCCGGGCCATTTCTATTCGCATCAAGACCTGCTGCATGCTTTTCTGGTGCCGAGGGGGGCAATCTGCGATCGCATCGGCCAGCAGTTGCGTTCTGAATGTCTCGTAGGCATTCGGGTCCTGCCGAGACAGTCTCATCAATGTGTCGAAGTCGGGAAGTTTTGGATGGGGCTGCATTTAAACTCCTGGGCGAAGATGTAGAATCCATTTTTCTCCGTCAATTCACGATTGCCCTTATTGCAATGAGGCGGCAAATGCGGCTTGATGAGAAAAATATACGGATTCACCAGGGTTTGCCGTTGTCTAATGTCAACCTGACTATTTCCCGGGTAGACTAAACAACCGGCTATTGAAGGAAATCATAAATTTTATTTGTGCGCTTCCATCCTGCCGGGACCGATACAGTTGCCGACCCTTTTTGAAACCGATTTGCCATAACTCAGAAAAAACAGGTCCGCGCGGGGTAAGATAAAATTCGGACATGAGTTTTCCAATATCTGCCTGAGAGGCGCGAGAAATGATGAACAAATTCCTTGTAAGGCTGTTATTTGCAGTTTCACTGCTTGCCTGTGCCATATCCGTTCAGGCTCAGTCAACCGGAAAAAACGCGGCTGCCACGTTGCAATCAAAGTATCAGTTGCTGCAGGGACAACTGAAGAGCAACCAGTTCAACCGACCGGTCTATCTCGATTCGAAGCAGACGGCTGAGGATGTGGAGGGAGACGTATACAGCGTCGTCAACTATCCGTTCAAGACGACAAGAAGTGCGCTCAGTCAAGCCGCGAACTGGTGCGAGATCCTTTTCCTGCACCTGAACGTCAAGTACTGCAGCGCCGCGCAAGGGACGAGCGGAAACGTAATGACCGTATATGCGGGCAAAAAGACGCCTCAGGCACTGGAAGATGCCTATCGAATCGATTACCAGTTTCGGCTGGCTGAAGCGACCCCCGATTATATGGAGGCGCTTATGACGGCAAATGCCGGTCCGCTGGGAACGTCGAATTACCGAATCATGCTGGAGGCCATACCTTTAGGCGCGAACCGGTCTTTCATCCATGTCAAATATTCGTACAGCTACGGTCTCATGGCAAAAGTGGCCATGCAGACCTATCTGGGCACACTTGGAAGCAGCAAGATTGGATTTACGGTCGAGGGCGAAGATGAAAGCGGCAAACCTCTTCACGTTGGGGGCCTCAGGGGTGCGATGGAACGCAATACCATGCGCTATTACCTTGCGATCGATGCCTACCTGAAATCCATCAATGCTCCGGCGAACGAGCAACTTGAAAGACGGCTGCGGGAATGGTTCAGGTCGACCGAGCAATACGCCCCCCAATTGCACGAAATTACGCAGCAGCAGTATCTAGACATGAAAAGAAAGGAGTACGAGCGCCAGAAGGCCGGCTAGGGAACGGCTATTATTCCAGGCACAACAGGACGCGGGAAGCAATTGAAACCCGGCTGCCCTCTCCTTTTTATTCCGTTCGAAGGAAAATCCCAAACCGCATCCCCCTGACCGCCCGGCATTCATGGAACGGCAAAATTGAAAAGGGTCGGGCTATCAATCGCCGACCCTTTTTAATGCTACGCGCCTTGAAGCCTTGCCGCGGCTTATTCCAGATTCTGAACCTGCTCCCGCATTTGTTCGATCAGCAGCTTGAGTTGCATCGATGCGTCCGAAAGTTCCTTGGCGGTTGCCTTGGAACCCAGCGTATTGGCCTCGCGGTTCAGCTCCTGCAGCATGAAATCCAGCCTTTTTCCGACAGCGCCGCCGTTTTTTAGAATCTGGCGGGTTTCTTCGATATGGATCGCCATGCGCGTCAACTCTTCCGCCACGTCGATGCGTATGCCGTAAAGGGTCACTTCCTGACGTATGCGTTCCAGTATTTCCTCGCGTGAAATGACCTGGACCGCCGGCAACCCTTCCCGGTCGGCAAGGCCGAGCGCTTCCTGCAGCCGTTCGATCGATTTCTGCTGGAATTGCGCAACCACCAAAGGGATGATCGGCTTGATCCGCTCCACTATCACCGTCATGGCGTCAAGACGCTCGACCAGCATGGCCACCAGTCCCGCGCCTTCCCGCGCCCGGGATTCGGCAAAGGCGGTTGCAGTGGCGGCCATGGCGGCGACCACGTCCGCTTGCAGCGATTCCTGCGAAATGCCCGCATCTTCCAGCATGCCGGGCCAGCGCAGCAGTTCATTGACCGTCATGGCTTCGGCGTTCGGAAACAGTTCCCGAACCTCATCCTGGCATCTTGCCAGTTCAGCCATCAACGAGCTATTCAGCGCGTGCGATATTGCCGAGGCATCCTTGCGCGCAAGACTGAGGCGGCATTCGATCTTGCCGCGCGTGGCCTGCTTCATGATCGCCTCGCGCAGCACCGGTTCGACCGCGCGCAATTCATCGCTCATCCTGAACTGCAGGTCGAGAAAGCGCGAATTGACGCTCTTCAGTTCTACGGAAAGAGTACCGGATTCGGTCTCATGTGTTGTAACTGCATAACCAGTCATGCTGCGTACGGCCACTTCTGCTCCTTTCATGCTTTACTGAACTATAATTAACACACACAATTGCAATTGGCAAACACTTGCGCTCGAAAAATATGGCTACACAAAATAATTCTCCCTTGCCGGACGGGCTGGAAATATCAGGCTACCGCATTGTAAAGAAGATTGCGTCCGGCGGGTTCAGTATCGTGTACATGGCCTACGATGAGGATGGCAATGCCGTCGCGATCAAGGAATACCTGCCGAGCGCGCTGGCCTTGCGCCGGCCGGGAGAGTTGTCCCTGACGGTTCCGCAAGCAAACCTGCCCGTATTTCACATCGGATTGAAGTGCTTTTTCGAAGAAGGCCGCGCTCTGGCTCGCATTGCGCACCCCAACGTGGTCAGCGTCGTCAATTTTTTCCGTGCGAACGAAACGGTGTACATGGTCATGGCTTACGAGTCGGGGCATTCGTTGCAGGAACACATACTGATACGGCGCGACAAGGGCGCCAGGCCGCTCATGTCGGAGAAAGTCATCCGCAACCTGTTCGGGCAGCTCATCAACGGCTTGCGGGAAGTCCATGCAAACAAGCTGCTGCACCTTGACCTGAAGCCCGCCAACATTTATTTGCGCGTATCCGGCACCCCGCTGCTGCTCGACTTCGGCGCAGCCAGGCAGGTGTTCAATGCCAATATCCCGAAACTGAATTCGATGTATACGCCGGGCTTTGCCCCCCCCCCGAACTGTACGTGAAGGGCAGCGACATGGGTCCATGGACAGATATCTACGCGCTCGGCGCCTCAATTTTCGCCTGCATGGCGGGTGTGCCGCCGCAACCGGCTGACCAGCGCAAGGCGAACGACAAGCTTGTCAGCCATCTTGAAAAGCTGGAGAGTTACTACACCCCCGAACTGATTGCCATCCTGCGCTCCTGTCTTGAAATCGATCCCCTGAAAAGGCCGAAAAGCCTGTTTGAATTGCAGAAGTCCCTGGGAAAGTTCGTCGAGA
>Ga0366760_1085_pt1 | contig 9585 bp, 8 predicted proteins | sample TotcelHN113001L5_FD_207077 | JGI IMG/M metagenome (GOLD analysis project Ga0366760, IMG submission 207077) | Enriched cells from coal bed in the Powder River Basin, Montana, United States - Total cells N11 rep1 HSBNCT.N11.300.1.L5 ...
AGCATAGGTGAAATTCCAGCAGATAGATTTGAGAAGGTGCCCGAGGCAGGTAAGCAAAGCTAGTGAAGAAGGGGCAAAAAATGTTATAATGATAAAATAGTAAGCTTTGTCTCAAAGGAGATTATTTTTATACATGAAGAATGTTTATGATGAAGTGCAGACTTTTTATGAGGAGGAGATTATACTTGAGCCGGTAATCAAGCGGGAGTGGGTAGACGGTTACCTGCGCCAGAAGGCTTGGCAAGGCACTACCCTTAACAACCTCTTTGACAGTTGCCTGCAGCTTATTTCTTCCACTAATTTTCATTGTTTAACCCTCCTCAATTGTATTGACTGCTGAGTTATCACCACTACTATTAGTCTTCCTAAATAACCATTATTATACAAGCTTTTCAAGAATCCTTTTATTTACTGAAAAGAATGGAGAAAAATGCCAATCCATGATAAACAAACCGAGAATAACTCAAATTAAGATTATCTGAAATTCCCACTGCCTTTGTATTAGTTTTAGTTTGTTTATGTTTGTTTTTAATCTGTTATTTACTTGCCAACAATCAAATCTAGTTATATAATATAAACAATTATTTAAAGTTATTTTGATTACACAATGAAGTGCCGACCGGATACGTCCAGGTCGGCATTAATTATTAAGGAGGCAACTCATGATAAAGCGATCACTCAGTGGCTTGCAACTCCTCCTGCTTGAAGATGCGCCACTGCACGAAAATCTAGCGCTAGAATCTGTTACCCCTCCATTGTGCATCAATTCCACAGCTGGAGGGGAGACACCGGCAGTCCCTCTTTATGCAGCTATTGGCCCCTTACATCGTCATTTAATATCGCTTTGCCTCCACAACCCCTACTGGAATGATTTTCGTATTCTGAATCATTTTCACCGGCGCAATATTCCTATAACCATGAATGATTTACACCTGCTAAAAGCGCAGTGCGGCCTAGACAACTGGGAAACGATCTGCAATACACTGATACGTCTGTCTGTCGACGGCGGCTTAAAATTAAACGACCGCCAGATTAGTTTTATTGAAAAAAACAAGCCCGAGTTTCGCGACCGGGATTTCCACTCTTCTCAGCCGGGTGAGCTGCTTGTCTACGAATGCCTCTTCGGGCGAGGTATCGGAAGTCTTGGGCGGGTATATGTTCATTTCTTTGTTGACATTTTCACAGGCTATGCTTTTGGTGAGTTAAGCCAGCGGCGTCCACTTGCGGTTGGTCTGCAAGTTTTATTAAACACCATCATGCCTTTGTACCGTGCTCATAACCACCTGATACACACCGTTTTGCATTCTTCCAAGATCATGAATGAGCTTCATGAATTTAATCACTTAGAAGCAGATGAGACTTTTTCCAAGCTCGGCCTGCAATGGCAGCCTACCCGGAGAAAGTTTGGTACTATCGAAAAATTCGAGAAAAGTATAATAATTAACCAGTTCTTTGAAGCTGCAGCCAAACATGCTGATTCACTTGAAGCGATTAAACCCTTATTTGATCAATGCTTAGTAAAATACAATTCTTCTAACCGTTTATTTTCCAGGCGTTACTTATTAGAAGAATAAATATGATTGAGGGCCGTAGAACAAATACCGTGAAGCTCCTTAAGCAAATCAGCTAAGGTTCTTCACGGTGAGGTAACTACTTCGCTAACGGCACTACCTAGGCCGCCAATCAAACTTATCACATGAACGCTGTATAAATCTACTTTAAAATAAAAAAATTCGCCTTAACTAAGTAGAGGCGAATCTCAGCCATGTTAGCATGACAAATATTGTGAGATGCAAAGTTAATAATTATTAGATATAATAGTTGCAGAAGAAATGCAATATACAAAAAAGGAGTGACACTGTGATAAAATTGCGTACAGCTATACCGGCTATTTTGACAGCCCTGTTACTTGTCACCTTCACTGTGCCGGCAGCCGCCTCAACTCTTTATTACTCGTCACAACAGCAATTGAAGTCTTACCAGCAACTTAACCAATATCTTATCAGCAAGGGTCAGGAACCCTACACCTTGGTGCAAAAACCAGCGGCGCAGCCAAAACCTACTCCTACACCTACCCCAGCACCGGTGCCCCAGCCAACCCCTGCTCCCGCACCACAGCAAACAGAAACTAATGATGCACTGCTGACAGCTCCTATAACAACTCAGGAGCGTCAGATGGTTGACCTCGTAAATAAAGAACGTACCAGCCTTGGTTTAAAAACTCTATCAGTTGACATGCGATTGGTTAAGGTAGCCCGCATGAAAAGCATGGACATGATTAAGAACAACTACTTCGGACATCAGTCTCCAGTATATGGATCTCCTGCTGATCTTATGAAATCGCAGGGTATTAGCTACCGTTCTTTCGGAGAAAACCTGGCAGGCAACTCTTCTGTGGCTAGTGCTCATACAGGCCTCATGAATTCTCCAGGCCATCGCGCCAATATTCTCAACGATAGTTTCACCAAAATTGGCATTGGCATAATTAAGGGCGGACCTTACGGGTTGATGATTAGTCAGGAATTTATCGGGTAAAAGGCTAGCTCGGTGCGACACCCCTTGCGTAAGGGGTGTCGCTTTATTTGCAACAGAAAGTACTATTACTTTAAACGTAAATATACTATAATAATCTTAATATTATAAATTATTATATTATTCGTTTTATAGGTGATAGAATGCGCTTAGAACAGTTACAATACCTTGTTGAAATTTATCGATCCAAATCAATATCTCTTGCTGCTGAGCGGGCCCATATTTCTCAGCCTGCCCTTAGCGCCTCTATCAGTAAACTGGAGAATGAATTAGGAGTGCAGCTGCTTAAGAGAACAAACCAGGGGGTCTATCCGACCGAAACAGGTGAATTGATTATTCAGAAGTCACTGCAAATCATTGATGCTTTAGAAGAAATCGCTTCCTTAGGCCGGGTGAACTCCAGCGAACTGGGCGGAGACATTTCAATCGCCGTCGAACTAAATGTAAATATGACTTTTATGCCGAAGGTATTCTCAGGCTTCAAGCAAAGCTACCCCAAAGCGAATATTCTCCAAAAAGTTGGTGAATCAAATAATATCCTACGGGATATTGAGTCGGGCAAAGCCGACATTGGCATTATTATACAGACTGAGGAATTGATTAAGGCAAAGGATATCTGCACTAGGGAAATCCTTCAGGATACACTGGTAGTACTCACCAGCAAGAATAATCCCTTAGCCGGTCAAAGGGAAATCAGCCTTGAGGCAGCCATGGCCCAGCCTATTATTCTTTTTAACTCTGAATATATCACTAATTGCGGAATTTCGGCTATTCTAAAAAAGTATGGCAATATCACTGTCAATTACCGGGTCGATACGATTGTCATGCTGGAGAAGTTATTACTCCAGGAAAATGGCATGGCCTTTATTCCGCGTTTTGTTGCACCTGAGTATACGAATATGTTTAGCGGATTAGTTGCCCTGGATATTCAGAACTCGCCCTTAAATATCTCGATTGTGATCATTTGGTCAAACCGTCACCATCTTTGTGCCACAGAAAAAGAACTGATTAAGGTTATTCGAGCAGTCTTCTGTAAAGACTAATGACTTAGTTTATTAAGATAATGAAATACCCACAACATTTTAATGTTGTGGGTATTGTTGTTATTCCAGGACTTCTGCAATCTTTTCTTCAATTTCTCCATCCTCGACATTACCTGCAAGTTTTCCCTGAAGTATACCTTCATTGAAAAAAAGGATTGACGGAACTCCTCTTAAGGGAAACCTTTGAGACAGGTTCTTATCTGCTTCTACATCAACGTAATAAAAGCCAAACTTACCTTCATAGTGAAGCTGTAATTGTTCTAACATAGGAATGACTTCTTTACATACGTGGCAATTTTCTCTTGAAAAGATTACCAGACAAGGCTCGCCGTTATCATAGATAAATTCTTCAAAACGGTTTGTGTTTAGTTGTTGCAAAGCCATATTCTCCACTCCTTAAAAATAACTACCATCCATATAAAAAGCAGCTATCAGCGTGTTATTTTTCTGATAGCTGCGCAGATCGCAATTTTATCAAATCTCTTCTGAGAAAATCTGATAAATTGGAGCCCCTTCACATTGCCCAGGGTAACGCAAACCTAGTAATACTGAAACTGAAGGTGCAACATCGACTTGCCGGATAATACGCTTTGTTGTAAATCCGGACTTAATACCAGGACCAGCCGCTACAAAAATCGGCGAAACTGATGTATCGAAATATCCTTCTGAAGTTGAAATACTGTCGCCATGCAATCTATTGTACCCTTCTTCAATTGAGAAGAAAATATCCCCGCATTCCGGTCCATGAGTACCAATGAGCACGGCATCTTTATTTCTAAGACAGATACCTACAACCCGTTTACCTGTCCTGTCATCCCTGTAATTGTACAAATCATTAATTATTTGTTCTTCTAAATCATATTTATCTTTCTGATCCACAATACCATATTTGTCACGGCCTTTGAGATTAATATAAATATAGTTGCTGCGGATCTGAATGGCCCTTGTCTTTTCCCAATCGACTTCTCTTAGGGAATTGCCTTTTTCATCTTTTTTCATAACTGTATAACCCAGTTCTTCCATGACTTTTGTATTGAGGCCGCCATATTCGCCTAAAATAGGAGGTACGTTTTCCCCAACTATGAGTCCATGATCACTTACAAGCAACACAGTCCAGCCTTCATCTAACAAATGCAGGAATTCACCGATATAATCATCTGTTTGCAGATAGAACTTTTCAATAAAGTTTTGATATTTCTTTTCATCTGTATGATCCCATGGGGACAGCGTCTTAGCAAGATGCCATAACTGATGACCTGCACAATCAATATTGTGTAGATGAGAAAATACCACTTCATATTCCTTTTTACTAATGCAATAATTCATGCAATCAGCTTGCCATTTGTTGTAAAGCACCCAAGAAGGTTCAAAGATTTCACGTACTAACTCGTCATCTTCCCCGCCAATTAGACTGACAGGTGGAACCACGCCAACATTTTCAATGATTTGTTTATAGAGAGATTTGGGATGCCATAATTGGTCATTAGCAATATCAAGAGCATTGCTAATCCAAAGCCTAACTTTATTGCCTGCTGGATCAAGTTCTAAAATCTTCATTGAGCGGCATGCCGGTTTAGTGACTTCTTTTTTTGTAACATCATCAATAATACCTGATACCATTTTATTTCTTTCTAGAATAACAATCGGCGCTTCTGCTTTCTTATTCTTATAAATAGCCACCCGGTCATATTCGCCAGCTTCATTTTTAAGAATTAAAGCAGGCCGTCGCATTATACCACCAGAAGTCAGGATAGTGAATTCTTTAGCACCGTTCGGAGCATTAGTCCAACCCGTAGCATCTTTGAGCGGAGAGTTAACGATATCATAAGCTACCTTACTGCCAATAACAACTTCTGTATCTTCATCATCCATAACATAGGTACGAATTTCTCCACCTTGACGGGCGGTATCCCCCCACCAAAGTTCCATCATTTCATCATCAACATCATCGTCTAAAGTGCCTTCTAAATCGGTAATTATGCAACCAACACCAGCTGGTTTATCCACTCTTGGTGCATAACGCACTTCTTTAATATCAGATGTTGCAACAATAACCTTTTCCCAGTCAAGCTGTGCAACGCCCATATTGACAGAACCCGGTTGGGTACCATCGACGACACTCAAATTCTCACTTTGAGAGGTTGGAGGCCAGGAACTCCCGGGCCAATGCCAAACTAGCGTCTTCAGACCAGCCTCAGCTGTGATATTCCAGATTTGTTCTGCAGTGCAGTTACGGGAATCCATATTGTAAACAACTGCATCGAGACTATCCGGAGATTGTCGCCAATAACAAGTAATACCATGGGTTCCTGGATAAGCCCCTGTAGCAAGTGTCGTCCAACAAGGCGGTGTAATCGTGGGAATTGCTCCGAGCAGCTGCAAATCTTCCCTAGCAGCTCCACGGTCAATTAATTTCTGTAAGTTAGGCAGTTTCCCTTCTGCTAAGTACTTTCTACTAATTCTTGGATCCATGCCATCAATACCTAATACCAATAATTTATTAGTAAGGGCTGCTCTCTTCATACTATCTAACTCCTTTCTCCCACTTAGCTGTTTTTATAGTGATTTTCTATTAATCCGGCCAATTTACTGTCATCTAATCGAAAGCAACGCGCACCCACTTCGCCGGTAACTTGTCTTAGCAAATTCCCCTTATTCAATACTACTACTGAGGGAATCTCTTCTACTTTGTACCTTTGTGCCAGTCGCTTTTTGCGGGATATATCAATCTTCACCAATTTAACACGCTTCTCTATTACGCTCGCCAGAGCTTCGAGGTGCAACAGCCAGTTTATACATTCTGAGTTTGCAGGGTTCCAAAAGGCTAATAACACCGGAGTCTCAGCATTCATTATTTCCTGTTTAAAGCTGTGCTCTTCTTCGAGATACCGCTCGGCAGCAACAGCCGCAACTGCCCCGTCATTTGCGGCTGTGACGACCTGTCTCAAATATTTTACCGTCGCATCACCGGCGGCAAAAACACCCTCCGCTGATGTTTCCATCGACGGTTCAGCTATGATATAACCACACTTATCAAGCTCAACCTGATTTTTCAAAAAACCTGTTCCCGGTATCATACCAACATATATGAATACACCATTGGCAGGCATTTCTGTCAGTTCGCCAGTTTTGAGGTTTTTAAGTACAACAGCTGCTACTTCCAAATCACCCTTAATTTCAGTTAAGACAGAATTCCAGACAAATTCAATTTGCCTGTGATGAAATGCTTTTTCCGCACTGGCACGATTACAGTCGACAATCCCTTCATCATGAATAACAATAATCGTTACTTTGCGGGCAAACTTGGTTATGTACATGGCCTCTTCGATGGCAGCATCTCCATTGCCTACAACGACCACATCCTGATCCTGATAAAACTCTGCATCACATGTAGCGCAATACGACACCCCATTTCCCCGTAATGCTTTTTCGCCAGGAATATTCAGCAGACGGGGCTGCGCGCCAGGCGCCAGGATAATTGCCCGCGCCTGGTATGAATGCCCTTTCTTTGTATTAATTTGCTTAACTTCTCCGCAAAGGTCAACAGAGGTAACTTCTTCAGCGATAATCTCCGCTCCGAAGCCTTTCGCGTGCTCAGCCAGTGCCTTCACGAGTATTGGACCGGAGGTGCTTGCGAACCCCGGAAAGTTAACAATCTCGCGAGTTGTGAACGCCTGCCCGCCAATAGCCCCTTTTTCCAAAATGCCTGTTTTTAGTCTGGCCCTCGCTCCATAAATAGCCGCCGATAATCCGGCAGGACCACCTCCGATAATAAGTAAATCATATTGCTCAGACAAGGTACGCACCTCACAGACTCAAATTATTTTCCTTAAGGTATGACTGCGCTAGCCAACAGATACACCAGTGTCTTCTGCGGTTTTGCGTTTACAGGCAGTTGCCTGCACCTCCATGCGATCATCACTGGTTAGTACAGCAGGCCGCAGTTGTTCGCCGAAATCTTCCTGAAGCCATTTGTATAGCGAGAGAGCCAGTATAATAGTGATAAAGAGTATCGGTACGCTTGTTAAAACGGATGAAAGTTGGACTACCTTCATTCCGCCCACCATAAGCAGCCCAATGGTAGCAAAGAGCAGCATTGTAGCCCAGAAAATACGTGACCATTTGGGAGGCTCCTGACCATCTTTAATTTCATAACAGGCCATAGACGACATGGTATAGGCCATAGCGTCCACCCCGGTAGCCTGAGAAATCAGCATAACAACGATAAAAACAGGAATAACAATAGCGCTAAGGGGCAGCGATTGCAATATAGCGGCAATGACGCCAGGGCCGCCAGACTCTTTTAGAACCATGCCCAGGTCTATGCCTTGATTCATAATCATGTCAACAGCATAAGAACCAAAGATAAGATAGAACAGGGCAGAACAGCAGGTACAGGTGACAATCATGTTAAGAATCAACTCTTTGATAGTACGCCCCTTGGAGATACGGGTGAAAAAAAGACCTACATAAATCGCCCAGGCAAACCACCAGGCCCAGTAAAAGACTGTCCAGTCCTGAGGAAAACCACCCTTGGCAATAGGGTCAGTATAAAAGCTCATTCGTAAAAAATTTTGGAACATTATGCCAATGTTTTCACTAAAGAGAGAGAACATAAACGCCGTAGGACCTACAATCATGACAAAGAGTACGATTACAAAGGATAAATACGTATTGTAGTCTGCCAGCTTAGCAATACCGGAATAGAGTCCCTGATAACAGCTGTAACCATACAGCCCTGCAAAGGCAATGGCTACTATGATTTGAACCCCGAGAGTATCGGGCACTCCAAAAAATATGGCAGTCAGTCTGGATATCATGGGTACAACGAAACCCAGCGCCGTAGCACAGCCGCCAACCATACCGATAATATTCAGTACGTCAATAGCCTTACCGACCCAGCCGTCCACACAATCCCCCAGCAGGCCGCGACAGGCGTAGCTGGGATACAGATAAGGACGCTTCCGAACATAATACATATAGGAAAAGGCAACTGCCGGGATTGTAAAGGTTCCCCAGGCACTAAATCCCCAGTGGAATATGCCGTATGCTAATGCCCATGATCCTGCTTCGGGACTCATGGGTTTAATTCCAAAGGGAGGACCCTGAAGATAAAAGATAGGTTCTACCATAGCCCAGTAAACTAAGCCTGCACCTGATGCGCCGCAAAACATCATCGCTATCCAGGTAAATGTGGAGAACTCAGGTTTATCTTCGCGCCCGCCAAGCCTTATATTGCCATAACGGCTAAATGCCAGCCAAAGAGAAAATGTTAGTGCTGCAAAAGCTACACTCTCCCACAGCCAATCAGTACTATGAGTAACGACAAACATCAGCTTATCAATAACACCCTTCGCTGACTCTTGAAAGATGACCATTGGTGCATAAAACAAAACACAAATAATAGCGCTGCCCCAGAATACAGGCAAATTGATTTTCGCGAATTTACTGTGCTGATTTACTTGTTCCATGTCTATTCTCCTCTCTACAATATGGAATTTTCAGTTTATAACCTAACCTCCTGTCTTATTTTATACACGTGATGTTTTCTATTAGTGAATTCGTCATCTGTGAATGTTATAACCTTCACGTACCCCTTTGATTATAGAAATTTTAGAGTTTTCAGTAAAATACATTGTTGTTATACCCGGTATAACAACGTGAACGACTGATCTTCCTTACCCCTCCAACAAAAATTCGCCTAAACTTAAGTTTAGGCGAACATAACCAACTATTAAATTATTAAATGAATGCCGCGATAATAACATTTTACTCCCATTCTACTTTGCTGCCCCATCGATTGCTGAAGCTATCAGACATGTCGGATCGCCTAGTATCGCGTCCTTAATTTGCTTCTTTTTATCAATGTGATGTCCACTGGATACATCAATTGAGGTGCTTCCATTCGCTTTGAAATGGAAATCCACATAAAAGCATAATCCATCGGCTTCTATTTCTACTCTGTGCCTGTGCCCACCTTTAAAAATCAAATCTGAAACAGTAAATTTTT
>Ga0366760_1087_pt1 | contig 9511 bp, 8 predicted proteins | sample TotcelHN113001L5_FD_207077 | JGI IMG/M metagenome (GOLD analysis project Ga0366760, IMG submission 207077) | Enriched cells from coal bed in the Powder River Basin, Montana, United States - Total cells N11 rep1 HSBNCT.N11.300.1.L5 ...
TTAGCTTACTTATTGTAATATTGTATATTACAGAGCCATTCTCAATCTTAATTGTTATTTTACCTTTGGCTATGGCCCATTTTAGTTTTGAGAACTATATTGTTTTGAGGACCGAAACTAAAAGAACAATAGAAGTACTGGCCGACATAATTGACAAAAGAGATTCATATACTTCCGAACATTCCTTAAGAGTCGCCGACTATTGCAGAAAAATTGCTGAAGAACTTAACCTTCAGCCGGGTGAAGTTGAAACCCTGGATACAGCGGCTAGAGTTCATGACCTGGGAAAGATATCGGTACCGGATTCAATACTATTGAAAAACGGACGTTTAACTCCAGCTGAAAGAGAAATAGTACTGAGCCATTCGCAGGTGGGTTACGATATTCTTAATAACCTGCGTTTTTATAAATCCGGCGCCAAGCTTGTTCTTTGCCACCACGAGATGTACGACGGGAATGGTTACCCTCAGGGTTTAAGCCTGAATAATATTCCTTTGGGGGCAAGAGTATTAGCCGTGGCAGACGCATTTGACGCCATGACTTCCGACCGCCCCTACCGGAAGGCGATGACGCGGAAGGAAGCAATAAACGAATTAAACAGATGCTCGGGCACACAATTCGACCCACATATAGTAAAAGCCTTTATCAGATATCTCACAAAAGATGAAAATATTTGATGTTATGGAGGTAACTCATGGCTTTTGTAATAGTAATTATGATAGTTGGTTTTGTCGCCTTAATTACCGGCGGGAGAATCCAAAATCTTAAAAATATTCAGTTCCGTCATTCCTGGCTGGTATTTGTTGCGGTTGCCATAAAAATTATAACTAACTCAAACCTTAGATTTGTCCTTGGCATTCCAGATTCGCTTGCCCCGAAATTTTATGTAATCTCTCTGTTGCTGGTAGCTGTTTTTGTTCTGCTAAATACGCATTTGCGTGGTTTATCCTTAGTTGGTTTAGGTCTTATCAGTAATCTGACTGCTATTGTTTTTAATTCAGGGTATATGCCTGTAAAGATCGAATATCTTAGTCTTGTGTCTACACCCGAGGAGCTTGTGAAGATTAGTCAAGGTTTGCCGCTGTATAATCACATAGCCACAGGGCCAAGTACAAAATTTTATTTTCTGTCAGATATCTTCCTGATGCCTCACTGGATTATGATTACCAGGGTATTCAGCATTGGGGATGTCATATTAACAATCGGTGGAGCAATATTCATCTGGACAAGTTTAAAACCTAATATATCCGACATTAAAGCAGGTTGAGTATTTGAGAAAAAACAAACCTGCCTTAAGGGGCAGGTTACCGATTACTTACTTTAAATGTACACTTAAAAAGTATACTCCTAAAATAACCCCTGGTAACCCGGCCACCATAGCACCCGCTTTTAGGTCCGTTGGCTTTGCGTCCCCACCTTTCGGTGAGTTTGCCCTTGTCAGAAAGTATGTTGTTACAATATATTAGTATTTTTATTTGTTGCAGAACATCGGACGTTGGTCCTATTTTTTCATGACTTTAGTCCTTTTTAGCAGGGAAATCCCTTTTCACCCAACAGACCTTTATTTTTTCCGGGAGTTCATGTTAATGTAATACCAGGAGTATTTTTTAAGGGGGGTAAAGCTTTTGGCGGCCAACCTGACACCCCAGTACTACGAAGCAGAGGAAGCCTTTAAGAAGGCTGCCAGCGTTGAGGAAAAGATCGCGGCGCTGGAGGAGATGCTGGCGGTCATTCCCAAACATAAAGGCACGGAAAAGATGCAGGCGGAACTAAAAAAGCGGCTTTCCAAGTTCAGGCAGGAAGGGGAGAAGAAAGCTAAGACCAGCCGGGTCGATCCTTTCAATATTGAAAGACAGGGAGCGGGGCAGGTAGCGCTGCTGGGATTCCCAAATTCGGGCAAGTCATCTCTTCTGGCCGCCATGACCAGAGCCAAACCGAAAGTGGCCGATTATCCCTTTACTACAACTGTGCCCCTGGCCGGGATGATGCCTTACCAGGATATTTTTATCCAGCTGGTGGACACTCCGCCGGTTACCGAGGAAATTATTCCGGCCGGGTTATCGGGAACCCTGCGCAACGCCGATATCCTGCTGGTTCTGATTGACGCCGCTAACGATGACTGTCTTGAACAGCTTTTGTTTTGCCTTAACTACCTGAAAGAGAAAAAAATTATACGCGAAGATACTGCGCCCGGTGTGCGCGGGGTAGCACCCGATAAAGTGCTGGTGCTGGCAGCCAGAGCCGACCTGCCGCACAGCAATGACAATATGCAGATAATAAAGGAACTGGGACCCCATGAAATTGAGCTTTTTCCCGTGTCCAACGTGACCGGTCTGGGTTTGGAGGACCTGCGGGAAAAAATCTTCCAGATGCTCGGGGTTATCCGGATCTACACCAAAATACCCGGCAAGGAGCCTGATCTAAAAACACCATTTATTTTGAAGCGCAGCAGCACTATATTGGATCTGGCCGAAACTATCCACCGGGATCTGCCGCGGCTGATGAAAAACGCCAGAGTCTGGGGATCGGCCCGCTATGACGGGCAGTCGGTAATGCGGGATTATGTGCTCCAGGACCGCGACATAGTCGAGATAATAAGCCATTAAAAGGGAGTGAGGCAAGCGGATTTATGTTGCGGTGTCCGAACAGAGCTTTAGAGGGAAATAACGGTAATGCAATAGATAAAAAGGCGCCATGGTTAAAAGCCGGGCGCTTCTTTGTTTAAATAAATAAAGGTTGTGTCCGCAGTTAAAGTATTGTGAAATAAGCCGATATAAAAATGACAGTATTACTTTTATCAAAAGGTCAAAGCACGAATAACGGGGGCTGCCAATGCAGGTAAAGGGAAGGAAACTGGCGATAAAATATGAGAAATTTGTGCCCGTCCTTAGAATCATAATAACCCTGGTCATAATAGCGGTTTTTTATGACAGGTTCAGGGTTGACGTGTTTATAGCTTTTGCGGTTTACATGTTGTTTGCTGCCTTAAAGCTTTTTTTTGGCGGTTTTTTGAAAAATCCTGTTTTGAACCATAAGTACCTGGATGCAGCTTTTGATATGTTGTTCATATCCTGCCTGATCATACTTACCGGGGGTAGTTCGAGTGCTTTATGGCCGTTATACCTGGCCCCGGTCATATCATTTACTGTTGCCTGGGGCGGGCAGTCCGGTATTGCAGTCGCGGTTGCCGGCACTGTTTTTTATCTTCTGGTAATCTATTATGGGGAGCTTTCTTTAAAGAATGTTCCATTCGATTTTTTCATAGCAATTATTCTGGTCACTTCTTTAACAGCGTTACTGTTTTACAGGGATAAAAAGGCGGCTTTGAAGATAGCTGCCACAGACAGCCTGACCAGAACCTATAATCTCGGCTATTTTCAGGAATGCCTGGACCGTGCGGTTGAACATCATGAAATCACCAGAGAGCCTGTCTCTCTTTTGTTTATCGATGTTGACGACTTTAAAGCTATAAATGACACGTACGGGCATATGCGGGGAGACGAGGTTCTCAAGGCCATCAGCGAGGCGATCCTGTGGGCGGTAAGAAAACAGGATCTGGTTTTCCGTTACGGCGGTGACGAGTTTGCGGTAATTCTGCAAAACGCTTCAAGAGAGGATGCTCTCCAGGTGGCCGAACGCGTCTTTAGCAATGTGAACCGTTCGGTTGATGGCTTGACCACTTTTATGAAAGTAACCGTATCAGTTGGCATTGCTGTTTTGGATGAAGAATTTACAGATAAGAATATGTTTTTGGCGGCAGCTGACAAATCCCTGTATGAGGCTAAGAGGCTGGGCAAAAACAGGGTGGCCATACACTCCGGGACAGCAGTGGACAGGTCGAAGCAGCCCCCGAGGAAATAAAATATATAATTTATGAAAATTTTACCTTTATAGTTATATTATTGTAATAATATAACTGGTATAGTGCATATTTTCTTAATGGCATGAAAGGATATCTCTGCCCAGATTTCCAGGGGAAGAAAAGTATAAAAGCGGCAAATGGTGGTTAGCATAGACATCAGCAGGGGTGGCAAACGAAACCACCCCTTATGTTCTGCCATGAAAGCTAATAGATATTTTCTTATATTTATTGGATGTAATAATAAATAAAAAAGAAGGATTTTTAATTATTTAGCAGAACCTTCTTCTGATGTATTAATTTAAGAAACTCTTTTTTTATACGAAGGAGATGGCCATGGAGGCAATTTTTTACGCTACCCAGTTTTTTGTAACTATCTTCTATTTTTATTTTTTTGTGATTTCTTTGTTTGGCTTCTACCGCAAGTTTACAGACTACTCCCTGCCCCCCGGTTCACGTTTTGCTATAGTAGTGGCGGCGCATAATGAAGAGACGGTGATCGGTGAGCTGATTAGAAATCTCAACGATCTGGATTACCCCAAAGAGCTTTATGATGTTTATGTGGTAGCTGACAACTGTAAAGATCATACTGCTAAAATAGCGGCGGAAAATGGCGCGGCTGTTATTGAACGTTTTAATAATGTTGATATGGGCAAAGGATACGCTCTGGAGTACGCTTTCGATGAGATTTTTGAAAACGGCATTCCCTACGACGGAGTTGTGGTTTTTGACGCCGACAACCTCGTAGCCAGAGATTTCCTCTCTATTATGAACAACCACCTGTTAAAGGGAGAAAAGATTATCCAGGGTTACCTCGATACCAAAAACGCGGGCGACACCTGGATCACAAAATCGATCTACATAAGCTATATCCTGACCAACCGTTTCTGGCAGCTGTCCAAGTATAATTTGGGTCTTACCTGCGCTCTGGGTGGCACAGGCATGTGTCTTTCCACAGAAGTGCTCAAAAAATACGGCTGGGGTATGACTTCTCTGACCGAGGACCTGGAGTTTCAAACCAAGGCGCTGATGAACAACATCAAGGTTTCCTGGGCGCATGACGCCAAGGTTTATGATGAAAAACCCCTGAGCCTGATGCAGTCCTGGCGCCAGCGCAAACGCTGGATGCAGGGACATACCAACGTTGCCGGGCGCTATGTGGGCAAACTGGTCATGGAAGGGATCCGCACGAAAAATTTTGCGATGATTGACGGGGCCATGTACCTGATCCAGCCATTTATCCTGATGTTAACGGGTTTAGGGTTTATAGGCAATATTTTTATGTTTGATCAGGCCTTTGACAAACCAGGGTGGGCGATTGTAGGTTTTTTCTCCCAATTCTTTTATTTCGGAATCGGCTTGCTTCTGGAAAAAGTAAATGTAAAAGCATACTGGTGGCTATTTTTCTACCCGATTTTCGCCCTGACCTGGATCCCGGTAGCCTATATAGGATTTGCCATGCGTAAAAACAAAGTATGGTCGCACACGCTGCATATCCGCAACATCCAGCACGAGAATTTGCACCTGTACATACCAAGTAAAGTGGACAGCAGGCGCACGAGCTGACAGCAGCTCATAAAGGGTACTGGCATTTTGTTTATCCACCCCCCTCTAACGGGGGGTTTTGTTTTAAAAGGTTTGTTTAATTGACCCAGCGGCTGTCCCGGGCCATTTTGTGGTCAATCACGCCTACAAGAGATGCCACTGTTTCATTTGCCGGTCTGGTCCGGATTTCCTTCAGGTCGCCGCACTGCGCAATTTTTCCACCGTGCAGGACTGTGACACTTCGAGCTATAAGCGGTATCTCGCTGGGGTCGTGCGTAACCAGCACGGTAGCAATCCTGGTGGTCTTGAGAATCTCACTCAATTCGGAAATCAGATTTCTCTTAGTTGGATAGTCCAGGGAAGAAAAGGGCTCGTCCATGAACAGCACCTCCGGTTCCACGGCAAAGGCCCTGGCCAGGCTTACTCTCTGCGACTCTCCCCCGGAAAGAAAACGCGCTTGCCTGTTCGCTAAGGACTCAATTCCCAGCCGTGTGAGCCATTCCCTGACACGCCGGTCAATATCCGCTGACTGGCAGCCTCTTAGTGAAAGGCCGGAGGCAACATTTTTATAAACGGTTGTATCCAGGAGAAGAGGTTCCTGAAAAACAACCGCCATCTTTCTGCGCAGTTTGAGTTCTTTTTTCGGTGTGACTTCCTCGCCCTGTATAAAAACTTTTCCTGAATCAGGTTTCAGTAAAAGAGCCAGTGTCTGCACCAGTGTGCTTTTACCAGAGCCGTTAACACCGAGCAAAGCCATTGCTTCACCGGTTTTCAGACGGAACTGCTCGATGTCTAAAACTTGATTTTTCCCCCTGCTTATTTTTATATCGCTGGCTGCTACAGCAAAACCATTCATGTCAAACCCCCGCTATGTTTTTTTCAACACAACAATTATTTCAATGCAATAAGGATATTATCCTCTAAATTGTGACAAATATCTTTTAAAAAAAGGACAGGCCGACTGACATTTTATTCTTGACTTATCCGTCCGGCGCCTGTATTATATGAAGCAAAGCAACATATCAACAGAAGCGATGAAGTGGAAAAGTAAGCGGAATACAGCTTTTCAGGGAGAGGGCGCCGTGACTGGAAGCGCTTTCACAGCATGATCCGTTGAAGTTCTCCACCGAGTTTCCGGGCTGAAACTGTCAAGGAAAGTAGGCCCGGCCGGAATCTTCCACCGTTAAAAGGAAGGGGGTATAAGGAAACATTCCCGTACCCTGCCGCAAGTGGGCTCATTAATTGAGCCAATTAGGGTGGTACCGCGAAATCAACTTTTCGTCCCTCAAGGCGAAAAGTTTTTTTATTTTGTACCATCTCTGCAGGAAAGGGATTCCCGTACCTTTGCAAGTGGGTTAATTACTTAACCAACCGGGGTGGTACCGCGGAAGTCCGCAGCTTTCGTCCTCGCGAAGGCTGCGGATTTTTTATTTTTAAAGGGCTGATACCGGTTATCCGCCCCGTGAAGGTGGTGAACTGCTTTCTTTATTCGCGCTGAAAAACGTGTCTGTCTGCCGGAACAAATATTACATATAACCAAGGGGGAAAGAGTGTTGAAAAAGACTGGAAGATTATTAACCTGCCTGATCGTACTTATAACCATTGCTGCTTTGCTTATAAGCGGCTGCGCGGGGAATAAAGATACCGGAAAGGCCGCGGGAGGCAATGAGCCTTACAAGATAGGCGCAGTTATTGATATCAGCGGTCCTTCCTCATCACTGGGAGTGCCGGAACGGAATACTCTACAGATGCTGGTCGACAAAGTAAACGCTGCCGGTGGAGTGAACGGCCACCCTCTGGAATTGACCATTCTGGATAATAAGAGCGATGAAACTGAATCTGTGCTTGCGGTTAAAAAACTAATTGACCAGCAAAAAGTGCTGGCTGTTATCGGATGCAGCGCCAGCGGCACCTCAATGTCAATGATTGATACTGTGCAAAAAGAAAAAGTGCCCATGATCTCTTTGGCCGCCGCCAGCCAGATTGTTGAGCCGGTCCAGGATAGGCAGTGGGTTTTTAAAACGGCTCAAAGCGACATAGTGACCATCAACAAGTTGATGGGCTATTTAAAAGAAAACAACCTGACCAAAGTGGCTTTTCTCTACATGAACAACGCGTACGGTGACGGCGGTAAGAAAGCTTTCAGCACTGCGGCGCAGGCCGGCGGGCTACAGATCGTGGCCGAGGAAAAGTTTGAGGCCACGGACAAGGATATGACCCCGCAGCTTACCAGGGTCAAAACCAGCGGGGCTCAGGTCGCCGTGGTATGGGCTATTCCACCGTCCGCCTCAATCGTAACCAAGAACTTCAAGGACCTGAATATGGGTATCCCCCTGCTGCACAGCCATGGTGTCGGCAACCAGAATTTTATCGACCTGGCCCAGGGCGCCGCGGACGGCGTGATCCTGCCCATAGGCAAACTGACCGTGGCGGCGCAGATTCCCGACAGCGACCCTCAGAAGACAGTGCTGACTTCTTATATGGATGAATACAGTAAGAAATACAATGCCCAGCCCAATTCATTTGGCGGGTACGCCTGGGACGCCTTTTACCTGTTGGTTAATGCACTCGAGAAGGCAGGGCCGGACCGGGAGGCCATACGTGACCAGCTGGAAAAAACTCAGAATTTCACAGGTGTTTCAGGAGTGTTCAATTTGTCGGCGGGTGACCACAACGGCCTGAATGAAGATTCAATGGTTCTGGTCAGGATTGAGAACGGCCAGTGGAAAATGCTCAAGTAATGTCCCCTAAATTTAAATGAGGTGAACAAGGTGGAATTATCCTCCCAGCTGCTCCAGCTATTATTTTCAGGGCTGACCCTGGGCAGTATTTACGCACTGATTGCCCTCGCCCTGGTGACAACATTCAATATAACAGGTGTCTTAAACCTTGCGCAGGGCGAATTTTTAGCGCTGGGCGCCCTGCTGGCCGCAAGCTTGAGCGCGGCCGGCCTGCCCCTGGCGGCAGCCTTTGTTATCTCGGTGGCGCTGGTGACCCTGCTGAGCGGGCTGGTGGAGAGGGCGGCAATTTATCCGGCGCGAGGCTCCAGCGGACTGACCCTGATTATAATTACCATTGGGCTTTCCATCTCCCTGCGGGGGTTGGCCTTGCTGATCTGGGGAACCGATCCAATGGCCATGCCCGCATTTTCCGAAGGCGCCCCTCTTGCTGTAGGCGGCGCTACCATCGGCCTGCAGAGCCTGTGGATTTTCGGACTGGTGGCCGTGACGCTGGCCGGGCTGTTTGCTTTTTTTGAGCTGACCTACCAGGGCAAGGCAGTGAGAGCTTGCGTAATTAACCGGACCGCCGCCAGGCTGGTCGGGATCAACCCCGCGACCATGTCCCTGCTGGCTTTTGCCGGGAGCGGCGCCATAGGCGCCGCTGCCGGAATCTTCATTGCCCCGATCACCCTGGCGACATACGATATGGGGTTCATGCTGGGCGTAAAAGGTTTTGTCGCCGCCGCCATCGGGGGTATGTACAGTGTCAGCGGGGCGGTGCTGGGGGGAATCATCCTGGGTATTCTGGAGGTCTACTTTGCCGGACTTATTTCATCCGGGCTAAAGGACGCTCTGGCGCTGGTGGTCCTGCTGGCGGTGCTGATGTTGAGGCCGGAAGGCCTGCTGGGCGCCGTTGGTGGGCGGAAAGTGTAATGGGACGTGGGACGTGAGACGTGGGAAATGGGACGTGGGATGTGTGACGTGAGACGTGAGACGTGAGACGTGAGACTTGAGACTTGAGACTTGAGAAGTGAGAAGTGAGAAATCCGACGGCTGGCGTCCGAAAATGTAGGTGCGGATTCATCCGGCTGAGGAAAGGGGACACACCGACTAAGGAAAGGGGACACACCGGCTAAGGAAAGGGGACACACCTCCTTCAGAGGAATGTCCCCGATGGAATGTCCCCGATGGAATGTCCCCGATGGAATGTCCCCGATGGAATGTCCCCGATGGAATGTCCCCGATGGAATGTCCGGATAAATCCGGACCTACAGCTTGAAGGCCTTGACCCGAGAGGAAGGTAGCAAGTGGGGACGGTTCTTGCCTTGCTAAAAGGCAAACGGGGACGGTTCCCGACTTGCTAGTTAACCTTGCTGCGAAGTGGGTT
>Ga0366760_1091_pt1 | contig 9238 bp, 6 predicted proteins | sample TotcelHN113001L5_FD_207077 | JGI IMG/M metagenome (GOLD analysis project Ga0366760, IMG submission 207077) | Enriched cells from coal bed in the Powder River Basin, Montana, United States - Total cells N11 rep1 HSBNCT.N11.300.1.L5 ...
GCTGCCATCTGCGGCGGTATAGGTGCGGTCCGGATTGACGCGGCGGGTGAAGCTCCGTCCGGCCTTGGTGATATTTTCCGTCAGGTCGCCCTTCATCAGGCCAAGCCAGTTGCGGTATGCGACTACCTTGTCGTCGGAATCGACAGCGGAAACGGCGTCTTCGAGATCCATGACGACGGTGGTGGCCGCTTCCAGGATGATGTCGCAGACTCCCGCCACGTCCTGCGCGCAGAACGGGCTGTTTCTGTCGATCTTGACATCGATGTGCAGTCCGTTGTGCCTGAACAGGATCGAATCGGGCGCAGCAATGCTACCGTTGTAGCCGACAAAGGATTCAGGCTGCTGCAAGCCGGTGGTGGTGCCGTCCTGAAGTGTAACGGCCAGATGGCCATTGTTCACGGCATAGGCCGCCGCCATATGGTGCGAGCCGTCTTTCAGAGGTACTGCCTGATCCAGGAAATCGCGGCCGAAAGCAATCACGCGTGCGCCGCGCACTGGATTATAGGCGCTGGTCCGCGCGCCGCCGTCTTCGTCGCTGATGACGTTAGAGCCGTAAAGCGCGTCGTACAGGCTGCCCCAACGCGCATTCGCGGCATTGAGCGTATAGCGGGCGTTCGTCAGCGGCGCGACCAGTTGCGGTCCAGCCTGTTCGGATATTTCGGTGTCGATGCGGCTGGTGTTGATAGCGACTTCCGCGGGAACCGGGCGCAGGTAGCCGATCGAAGTCAAGAATTCCTTGTAGGCGGCCATATCGGCAATTGGCCCCGGATTCCGGTTGTGCCAGTTGTCGATTTCGGCTTGCAGCCGGTCGCGTTCGACAATCAGCGCGCGATTCTTCGGGCCCATGTCGTGTACAAGCGCGTCGAATCCGCGCCAGAAAGAGGCACTTTCAATGCCGGTGCCGGGCAGGACTTCCTGCTCGATGAATGCAAAGAGGCTGGCTGCAACGTTGAGGCGATAACTTTTGATGCGTACTGTCATGGTGTTTTTTCTATACGGGCATATTCACATAAGGCTGGCATGATGCCAACAAAGGTCGCGCAAACATCGACGAGAATGGTGTTCACGTTTGTCAGAAGCGCAGAGCTGCAGGTGCGGCATTTTGCCGCTCCCTGGAGGCAGAGGTTCAATCGGGCGTGTCGTGCCGCGCCGGATTTGCCTGATTCGCAAGCATGTTCCTGGTTGGGGCATGCCCTATGCGCGTACAGAGGGGGTCACATCCAGTGTACTTGTGTCTTTGTAGACAAAAAAGCGATAAAATGCCATAACACTTTTTACTAAAAGGTACATAGTGAGCGAACTCAAGCAACTCGAAACGTTTGTTTCCGTGGTCAACCTGGGCAGTCTTTCGGCAGTTGCCCGCAAGGAGGAGGTGGTGCCTGCAGTCATCGGCCGCCGTCTGAATAGCCTGGAGCATCGCCTGGGCGTCCGGTTGCTGATTCGGACTACGCGCAGTATTGCTCTGACGCAGGAAGGCAATGCCTTTTATGAAAACTGTCAGCGCATTCTGCAGGACTTGCGCGAAGCGGAATCGTTGGTGGCAAGCAACAGTGCGCGCGCCAGCGGCCACTTGCACTTGCTGGCGCCTGCCACTTATGGCCGTCTTTTCGTTGCGCCGGTTTTTATCCGGGAATTGAATCCCGTCCTGAAACAATTCAGGATGTCCAGATTGTTGTTAATTATCTGATCGAGGTTCCATGAAAGATGAAGTATTAATCAAAGGACGCATTCGTCTGCCCCGGTTATTGGAGAAGCTGAGCAGCGCTGATGCCGCCGCCGAATTCGTGAAGGACGGAATGACCGTCGGCATGAGCGGATTCACTCTTGCCGGAGGCGCTAAAAGCGTCCCGCACGCCATTGCGCGCCGCGCAAATTCCGACGATTTCAAAATCACGCTTCTTACCGGCGCCTCGCTCGGAAATGAAGTCGACAGTGCCCTGACAAAAGCGGGCGTCATGGCCCGGCGCTCCCCGTTCCAGACGGACCGGACATTGCGCGACGCGATCAATCGCGGCGAAGTCATGTACTTCGACAGCCACCTGGCCGAAACAGGCGAGCTGTTGCGCAGAAAGCAGATCAAGCCGGTTGACGTTGCAGTGATCGAGGCAGTTGCGATTACCGAAACAGGCGCAATCGTTCCAACCGCCTCCGTCGGCAACAACGAAATCTTTGCCATGCAGGCCGACAAGGTTATCGTGGAACTGAACCTGGGCTACTCGCTTGAACTGGAAGGCGCGCACGACATTTTCTGCGCCAGCCACTTCCCGCATGCCATGCCTATCGGCATCATGTCTCCGAACGACCGCATCGGCAGCACGGCGATCTGCATTCCGCCGGAAAAGATTGTTGCGATTGTTGTTACCAATGAGATGGACACGCCATCCCAGAATCTTCCGCCCGATGAAGAAACGGCTGCCATTGCCAGCCACCTGATCGAGTTCTTCAAGACGGAAATTAAACACGGGCGCCTGACTGAGAGTCTAAGGCCTTTGCAGGCAGGTATCGGCACAATCGCCAACGCCGTCATGTCCGGACTGGCAACCGGCCCGTTCAAGCATCTCACCATGTATTCGGAAGTATTGCAGGATTCGACTTTCGAGTTGATCGACGCAGGAATGATGGATTTCGCATCGGGCACAGCGATCACGCTGTCTCCCGAGAAGAGTAAGGAAGTGTTTTCCAACTTCGGGCGCTACAAGGACAAGGTTGTCCTGCGGCCGCAAAGGATAAGTAACCATCCCGAAGTAGTCCAGCGTCTCGGCCTCATAACGATCAATACCGCGCTCGAAGCCGACATCTACGGCCATATCAATTCCACGCACGTCATGGGCACGCACATGATGAACGGGATCGGCGGTTCTGGCGACTTCACACACAACGCCCATACGGCTATATTCGTCACGAAGTCGGTTGCCAAGGGCGGCGTCATTTCGAGTATCGTGCCCATGCTGCCGCACGTCGACCACACCGAGCACGATGTGGACATCCTGGTTACCGAAGTCGGTCTGGCCGACTTGCGCGGTCTGGCTCCGCGCGAACGCGCTCAAGCCATCATCAACAACTGCGTCGAAGGTGAATATCGCGCGATGCTGCTGGAATATGTCGCCGAAGCCAACCTACGCGGCGGCCAGACGCCGCACGTGCTGGAAAAAGCGCTTTCGTGGCACCAGCGCCTGCGTGAAACGGGTTCGATGCTGCCAATGGAAAGAGAGCTTTACCGCGTGGCATGACGCTTCCCCTCCACTGGCAGGTTCAGGCAAGCAAAAAGGGCGATACAAAGGTATCGCCCTTTTTCATTCTGCCGAGGCCGCGGAAATAGCCTCGTTCAGGATATGGATCGCAACCTGCGCAAGCGGCCTGACCTGAAAGCAATCCTGAACGGCAAACAGTTTCTTATTTGCCACGGTGTTTGAGATCGGCTTTATCCGCTGCAGAGGCGCGATTTGTTCCCGCCGTTTTTTCGCGACTCTCATTTGATGAAGGCGTCGCACCGCTTTCGCTAGCCGGCTCTATTGCCGATAAGGTATCTTGGGATTTTTTGCCATGATGACGCGATTTCGAAGACGTATTCGATGCTTCCGTATTCAGGTCAGGGCGCAGATCTGCATCTCTGGGGCTTCGCTTGCCTGACTTCCTGTTTGCAACTGTGAAAATAATTGCCATAACGTTATATGAATGTAGAAAAGATGCGGTTCATTTTGCATCCGGCTGCAGTATAAGCGCACTGACCTGCACGCTGGCAGGATAAGCCGGATGACCCTGGGCTTGAGCGATGCTTCCTGTTCCATATGTCTGACTTCAAGGATATGTCGAAGAATGGCATAACCTCCCCGATCATGCATAGGATTCGACAAACGGGAACCTGGCAGATAAAAACATTCTTCAGCTTTTAACTCATCGGGCAGGTTATGGCCCGGCTTTTTAATTTTCTACCGGTAACGCGACTCTGCCAGATCAATCTCGCGCATCAGTTTTCGGGCGGCCTCAGAGGAAATCCGGGACTGACGCCTCAGGTGGTATATTGCCCTGCGCTCTGCCTGCAGGCCAGCCAGACGCAGCACGCTTTCAGCCTGGTCGGCCTTGCGCAATTGCTCGGCCTCGCCCCCGTTTGGAACGTTTTCCATTCGATTCAGCCTGAGTTGATACAGGGCGATCACACGGGCGGCGGCAGAAGTGCTGATGTCGGCATCGGCAGTCAGTAGCACCAAGTCATGCTGAGCTTTCTCGACGGCACTGATCGCCGCAATGGCGCCTGCCTGGCGGGCTCGATCCTCCTCCAGCAATCGGGCCGGCTCTTCCGGCAACTCCAATCCTTTCAATAGCCGCGGCAGGCCGATGCTGGCCATCACCAGCGACAACAAAATCACCGCGGCAGCCAAAAACACCACAAGCTCCCTGGCTGGGAACTGCGTGCCGTCCGGCATCATAAGCGGCAGCGTCATTACACCAGCCATGGTGATGGTGCCGCGCACACCGGACAGCGAGGTCGCCATGACTATCCGCCAGTTCGGCTTGGTCATATGCTCACCGCGCTGGTTCGCCCTGAACAGGGTCAGGCGCAGCGAAGCCCAAACCCAGACGAGGCGCAGCAGCACCAGCCCCAGGCTGATCGCCAGGGCATAAACCACTAACCACCATGGGTTCATATGGCCGCTTTGCTCAACCGAAGTTGCCGCTCCGCGCAAAATGTCGGGCAACTGCTGGCCCAGCAGCACGAACATGATGCTGGTCAATGCGAATTGGACCGTGTCCCAGACAGCCGCGCGCTGCACCCGCGTGGCTGCCAGCGCGCGCCCGCCGATCTCGACGTAGCTCATGACAATACCCGCCGCCACTGCTGCCAGGATGCCGGATGCATGCAGTTGTTCAGCCAGCAGATAGGCGCCGAACGGCAGCAGCAGGCTGATCAGGATTGTCGTGCCTGTCTCTTCGCCGGAGTGGCGCGCCAGCCAGCGCTGCGCATAGCTCACGCCCAAGGTTACGGCGATGCCCACGGCAATGCCGACCGAAGCCACCCACAGGAACGTCAAGGACGCCGATGCCAGCGAGAAGCTGCCAGTCAACGCTGCCGCCACCGCGAATCGGAAACAGACCAGTCCGGTAGCATCGTTGAGAAGCGACTCGCCTTCGAGAATATGCAAGAGCCTCTTCGGGATCGGCACTCGCCCTTTAATCGACGACAACGCTATCGGGTCGGTTGGAGAAACAATCGCGGCCAAGGCAAAGGCCACCGGAAGCGGCATGACCGGGATCAGCCAATGAACCAAAAATCCAATGCCGATTACCGTGAACACTACCAGCCCCAAGGCAAGTTCCAGAATGGTTGCCTTGTCGCGCAAGAGCCCGTCCTTGGGAATGCGCCAGCCGTCCAGGAATAGCAATGGAGGCAAAAACAGCATGAAGAAAACTTCCGGCTCCAGGGTTACGCCGCGTTTGAATATCCCTGCGATTACCGCGCCCAGCCCTATCTGTATAAGAGGCATAGGCAGAGAGAACGGCAAGACACGCACCAGATAACCGCTGGCGACCACTGCCAGCAGCATTGCCAGCACCAATTCAATCGAATCCATCTATATTTCCTGATATTTGATCACCGCTCTGCACACCTGCCAGCAACTCATCAATGTTTCCTGAAAATAAAGCTCGAAAAAAGCGTACAAAATCAAAACCGAGTTGATTAACCGTTAATGCCTGAGCAGCGCTTCAAAAGCCGGGCAGGAAGGAATCTTTCAGTCCTGTCCGCACATGGCTGATTGATGAATCGTTATTTGGGCAAAAAGAATATGTGCGGCCAGCCAAACGGCTGATTTGTCAAGAAAGGCCGTGCCTTTATCCTGTTTATTGCATCAAAATAGGATAAAACCTATTAATATCAATAAACGTCTGTCATTATACAGGTTTATTTGCTGAGCATGGCGTGTTTCTGGCGTTCTTTAAAAGCAACGTATTCGATACAATCACAAGACGGCTTGGTCATCCTGCGCAACGGCCGGATGACGCACTTGTGGGGGAAAGCACTGCCGCAGTACCAGCGTCTGGGTGAAACCGGCTCGATGCTGCCGGAAAGAGAGCTTTATCGCGTCGCATGGTACTTTCCCTTTAATGGCAGTTTCAGGCAAGCAAAAAAGGGCGATACAGATGTATCGCCCTTTTTCATTTTGCCGAGGCCAAACCGGTTCTATTATCAACAGGCCTTGCAGTTCATCGACAAACCCTACTTCTTCCCTGCGCCTGACGCATCAGGAGAAATTCTTTGCGGCAAAATCCCAATTGACCAGGTTCCAGAATAGTTCCACGTACTTGGCGCGTGCATTTCTGTAGTCGATGTAATAGGCATGTTCCCATACATCGCAGGTCAGCAGCGCCTTGTCCGCCGTTGTCAGCGGCGTGGCGGCATTGGAAGTATTCACGATATCGACCGATCCGTCCGGCTTTTTCACTAGCCACGTCCATCCGGAACCAAAGTTTCCTACGCAGGACTTGGAGAACTCCTCCTTGAACTTATCGAAAGTACCCCACTTGGCATTGATCGCGGCCAGCAGTGTGCCGCCCGGCGCTCCACCTCCGTTCGGTTTCATGCACTGCCAGTAGAAGTTATGGTTCCACACCTGTGCCGCGTTATTGAAGAGCCCTCCAGAGGATTTCTTGACGATCTCATCCAAGGGGGCATTTTCCATCTCGGTGCCTTTGATCATATTGTTCATATTGGTCAGGTAGGCCTGATGGTGCTTGCCATAATGAAACTCCAGCGTTTCCTGGGAAATATGCGGTTGAAGCCCATTCATAGGATAGGGCAGCGGCGGAAGAGTGTGCTCCATGAGAAGTCCTTTCTATTGTGAAATCGCGTTGTAATGCTTCATTGTAAGGTGAATAAGAAATTACTGCAGAGCACGCCGTAACTTCAAAGGCCAAGCGGATATGGAGTCGTTTTATCTCAATCAATCAGCATATATTTCCAAAGAGCGGAAGCAATGATCTGAGTCAAATCATCTACGTCTTGAACATGTTCCCTTATTCTCCATACGGCACTTTATCAACGGCGGCGAAGGAGCCCATATGCTGACAAGCTTTGAAAACAGGGAGGATGCGGCAAACCTCCTTGCGGTAAAATTGATGCAATACCGAGGCCGCAACCCTTTGATACTGGCGATTCCCAGAGGCGCAGTGCCGATGGGAAAAATCCTTGCCGAACAACTGCAAGGCGAACTGGACGTGGTACTGGTACGCAAGATCGGAGCGCCCGGGAATCCCGAATACGCCATTGGAGCCGTGGATGAAAGCGGCTGGGTCTATCTGACCGAGGCAGCGGAAATGATGGGCGTTTCCCATGCCTACATAGAGCAGGAAAAACGGCGCCAGGTTGAAATTTGCAAGATGCGGCGCAAGCAGTACACTCCGATCAAGCCCCCGGTCGATCCGGCCGGGCGCGTGGTCATCGTCATCGACGACGGGCTGGCAACCGGCGCCACCATGATTGCGGCATTGCACGCCGTGCGCGCCAAGAAACCGGCCGAGCTCGTATGCGCAGTCCCGGTTGCGGCAAGCGACAGCCTGGAAAAAATCAAACCGATCGCCGATTCCGTGGTGTGCCTCATGGTGCCGTCTTTCTTCATGGCGGTCGGCCAGTTCTACCGCAATTTTTCCCAGGTTGAAGATGAGGAAGTCGAAAAGATTCTGTCAGAGTAGCGAGCTCTGATTTCAACGGACTTGGGTATTATTGTTTTAATTGCAATGTTTCTGTATGGGTGGCATCATGCAGTTTCTATAACTTATAGGTTGTCATCATGACACCTGGAAATTATCGCCGTCTGCTCGTCGCCTCAGTGGTTTTAGGAATTATTGCCAGTCTGCTCGATATGATGTTTCCGTCGGCACTTCCAACTGTTTTGGTGCAAGCAAAAGAAGCTGAATTCAAATCGTGGTCAAATTCATTTGCGCAGTTAATGACTACTGCTAGCCTGTTTTTGATCGCGCTCAAGCTTATCTCGGTAGTTGGTCTGTATCGGTTTAGTTCTTGGGCACCTCGTCTGGCGCTTATCTCAACCGCTCTTGGAATACTATTGAATATACCTATTGGCGTAGAGATTTCGTCCGGGTGGGCCGCTTTTCTTACGGAACTGTCGATTACTTCGTGGGGTGTCGTCCTGACACTTAGCTACTTTTCCCCTTTGAAGAACCGCTTTGCTCGCGCGGGTCAATACCAGCATGGAAAGAGATTAGATGCCATACAACATACCACCACGGAAGAACTATCCTACGAAGAAATCGAACGTCGCTTTAATAGGCTAATTTCCAGCCCGGAAGACCAGATCAGATGGCGCCGGCAATGGGACGACATTTTGGAAACGAATAATCTCTCCGGGCAGTCGCCTGAACAGAAACACCAAGCCGCCCAAAGAGCCGCCTGCCGCTTGCTTGGCCTGCAAGAAAACGAATCCAATCGCATCCTTCCCGTCATAACCGAACTTACAGATGTGTTGCAGGGAAATCTCGGTTCTTCCGAAATGGCACAAACGCGACGCAAGAACAGGCTGGCAGGCTATTCCTTTGTGGTTTTTGGTAGTGCCGGCTTGGGGTTAGCATGCGTTTTTGGGAACCATCCATGGCTAGGTGGTTTTTGTTTGGCATTTGCCTTGTCTATGCTGGGGGTGGTTATATCGCTACGCTCTGGAAGACCTGCTTGGGTAACAGAGCTTTTTATGGAATATTTTTGGTAAGGCGATACCGGGCATTGAAAATCTGCCGGATTGCGAGTGCGAACAAAAGCGGATCGTCTGACGACAATCTAATTTATTAGTTTTGATTTGGAATTATTACAGAAATTGTGGAGGCAGGGGCCGGAATTGAACCGGCGTAAACGGCTTTGCAGGCCGCGGCATAACCACTTTGCTACCCTGCCATTGGAATGTCACATCAAGATCCACCGTACAGCCAGACCGGCATGACCCTGTTACAAATTTCGGAATTATGGAGCGGGAGAAGAGTCTCGAACTCTCGACCTCAACCTTGGCAAGGTTGCGCTCTACCAACTGAGCTACTCCCGCGTCGTACAAAGAACGTTATTATAAATGATCATCTTTTATTGTCAAGACACTAGAACTCGTTCTATGACAAATTGCCTTTTTCCTTGATCAGCGGCCAGGCGCGGCGAAGGTAATAAAGCATCGACCAGACCGTCAATATCGCCGCCAGAACCAGCAGCCACATGCCAAGAACGCGGGTATCGATAACCCCGAAA
>Ga0366760_1094_pt1 | contig 9094 bp, 7 predicted proteins | sample TotcelHN113001L5_FD_207077 | JGI IMG/M metagenome (GOLD analysis project Ga0366760, IMG submission 207077) | Enriched cells from coal bed in the Powder River Basin, Montana, United States - Total cells N11 rep1 HSBNCT.N11.300.1.L5 ...
CTTATCTACGACTCTGTAATAGTGCCGCCATTCACATGAAGTACTTGCCCTGATACATATCTGGAGTCATCACTTGCTAAATAAACGTATGCCGGAGCAACTTCAAACGGTTGTCCGGCACGTTTCATAGGAGTATTAGCACCAAAATTCTTGATATATTCGGCAGGATAACTTGATGGATTTAGCGGAGTCCAAATTGGCCCAGGGGCTACTGCGTTCACACGGATGTGCTCCGGTTCCAGAGAAAGCGACAATGACCGCGTGAGACTAACAATTGCCCCTTTTGTTGCCGAATAGTCAATTAGATACTTTTGTCCCTGATAAGCTGTTACAGAGGTAGTATTAATAATCGAACTATGTGGGCACATATGCGGCAGTGAGGCCTTTATCATATAGAAGAATGCAAAAATATTAGTTCTAAATGTTGCATCTAATTGCTCTGCCGAAATATCAAGGATGTTTTTTTGCGGAAATTGAACGCCGTTGTTATTGACTAATATATCCAAACGATGAAAAGCCTTCATGGTCTCTTCTACTACATAATACGCCTGGCATTCGTTGCGCAAATCCCCTGGTAATAGAATACAGTGTTGTCCGATCTCATTGATTCGTTCTTTTGTTTCTTCAGCATCACGATGTTCATTAAGATAAGTTATTGCGACGTTAGCTCCTTCTTTAGCAAAAGCATAGGCAACTGCCCGTCCAATACCACTATCTCCACCGGTGATAATAGCCACTTTGTCCCGCAGTTTGCCACTCCCCAGAGATTGTGGATCTTCCGATATAGGACGGGGTTCCAAAAGATACTCCATTCCCGGTTGGCACTTTTGGTGCTGGGGAGGAAAGGTGATTGGAACATCTTCACATTGTTTTTCAATCCCAAAGTATGGATATTTAGGGTACATACTATCACTCCATAAACATAATTTTAATATAGTATATTCTACCGTTGTCAATAATGACATATTACGTTACTTTGGTTGAATATTTCTTAAAGGCAGCACTTTATTGGACCTAACATTAAGAAGATGTTCATAAACAAAAAAGATGACCCCAAAGTAAACTTCGGATCATCTTTTTTAATTATTCAGCTCTTAATGAACTTCGCAAGTTCACTTGTAAAATACTCATAATCTTGCTTTTCCGGTCATTTTGCTGACTTCTATCTTGAGAACTTTTGTCTTTTCAAAAAAATTGTCAATATATTGTAATCCTGCTTCATAAAAATTAGGACTATACTTTTTAACCATGGCTGTAAGCCCTTTGCGTTTTTCTTCAATATCTTCAACAACAACAATTTTTCCAAATACAATAGCTGACTTGTATTTGGTGGCAAATGCAGCTGGCATTAATTCTACTGCATCAACTACAGTAAAACAAATGCTATTACTGCTTATTATATTATCCAATTTTTTACCTTCCAAAGCACAATGTAAATAAATTACTTTATTTGTATAGACAAAATTCATCGGAACCCCATATGGAGTATTGTCTTTGCTTACAGTTGATAATATTCCAACCTGTGCAGTCTCTAAAAGCGCTTTTGTATCTTCTTCCGCCATCGCTCTGTCTTTTCTTCTCATTTCTCTAAACATATTATACCTCCCAATTTTTATCTTGATTTATTATTGAAGGGAATTCTAGCGGAATTGTATTATGCTTGGAGTAATGATTGCAAAACTAAGTAGCCAAACGAGCCCTTATAGAGGCATCGACTGAAAATGAAGTACAAAACCCTGCAGAAATAAATTACTCTGCAGGATTTCTCAATTGGAGACAAGCCAGTTTTACTGATTTAGAAGTTTGTCACAAAACCCAATGAAAGTCCTTTAGCGTTATAGGAAGGATTATGGGTTCTTAAGCCGTTAGAAACATGCATTAGCATATACCCTATATTCACTGAAGAGCTTTCACTGATTTTATAAATGAATCGAGGCCCTACCCGCCACATAAAATTATAAGGTTTGCCTCCGGCCGGAAAAGTTTTGTCATATATGATAAGTCCGCCGCTCACCTCTAATGCTGTAGATAACTTGCCAGAGTTGTGTTTCTCATAGCGAACCATGTACGTAGGTCCAACACCGACTGCAGAGCTATCTTGAGTCTGCTGCTCTAAATTTATGCTGCCATACGGCCGAGTGACTGTAAGGCCTCTATATACAGACCTATCTTTTGTTTCAAAAATTTTCTTAAATATATGTAGTGATACCGTATCAAGATCACGGTCACTGTCATATGGAGTCAAGTAGTCCCAATCCAGTTCAACCTTGGAATCAGCGGCGTAGCAGTATGACATTCCCGGCATGAAAATCAGCAAAAAGTTAATGGCCATTACTAAACAAATGAATCTCCGCACAATACGACGCTCCCCGTATGAGTTTTCTATATTGTAACTATATCGTTGTCATTATGAAATAATAACCATTTTTTCCCTTTTCAAGAGAAACATTGTTACTATTCTATACATAGGATTATTTCCCCTGTTAAATTAGCAAGTTCTGAAAATATTTTGTTACATAACATGGCACCAACGGCATTTATGCAAAAAGATAATTCTAGGACATTTAAGTTGATTGTTTATCTTAGCTTCCAGTAGTAGATACTTGGAAGACTCTTAGGAATAAATTTTTATTTGACAAGCTGGTGAACATCGCTGGTTTGTCTTTTTTTATCATTATTCAGTTAATTCGATGAAAAACAGCATCAAGTGATGAAAAAAATCATCTATGAAAAAAAAAGACAAAATAAGCATTACTTATAGCTTATACAGTTTTCTTTATATGAAAATGATGAAAAAAATCATCGTTTATGGTATTTTTGCAGAATGATTGCTGAGAAATAATGGAATATATGGGTTGGCATGGTACTTGCGTTATAAAATCAAGAGTTAATTAAATATTTAAAATTTTCCATCGGCGGTAATTGACTAATTTGTGAGGGGGAGGGTACTTAGGATATTCGGCGGTAGACTTTCTTATTTGATCAAGTCATTGAATTTCTAAAGGAGGTTAGTATATGTGGGGACCACTTCTGATTGCAATTCTCTATTTTGTCGTTTTGATAGGCCTTGCCAACTACTTTTTGCATAGCCGTGTTAAAACCATGGTGGATTTCTCAATGGGGGGACAATCGCTAACGTGGGGATTGGTAACTTTAGCATTGGCGCTAATACCTCATGGTTCGGGACATACGATGTCTTTGTGGGAGTCATCTTCTGTTTTAGGGGTAGCCGTGCTGTGGTGGCCTATAATCGTTGGGGGTGCATTCATTCCAATTATGATGTTTTGGACCGGCCCCTGGATCCGCAGTTTGAAAGTAGAAACAATTCCTGAAGCTATGGGCCTTTTATATGGCAATAAAATGCGCTATTTACATTGCTGCATTCAAATTGCCACCTGGACCGCAATTGCAATGGCAGAGACGCTTGCAACAGCAGGCGCAATCTATGGGCTATGCGGTGGAGTTCTTCCCTATCAACCGGGATGTATTATTATAGCTTTCCTGTTAATGATTGGGTACATCATCTTCGGTGGGGTATTAGAACTTGTTTGGATTAGTACCATCAATGTAATAGTAATGACGGTAGGCTCTTATCTTGCATTGTTTTTTCTTGGAACATGGCTGGCAGCTAACGCAGGGGGCTGGGATGGTATATTGGCGACTTATGCGCAAGTTGACCAACTATGGAAGTTCGATTTATTTAATTTCTCGCCCGAGATACTATTCCAAGTTGTTATACCGGTATCAGTGCTTCACATTTGTGCCGGTGGCGTAGCACAGGGGATGTATATACCGCTGCTTTCGGCAAGATCGGATGAGGATTGCCGGAAAGGTTTCTGGATTTGCAGTTTAACTAACGTAGTTACCTGTTTTCCTTGGGTAGTTATAGCTCTATGCGGTATGGCAATTCCTGCATTTGCGGCAATTGGGCCGAAGTTAATCGTAATGGAAATAGCATTAAAAACAATGCCCCAATGGGTATATGCCTTATTAATGGTTAGCTTACTCACCTCAGTGTTATCAACAGGCAGCGCTATTATCATGGGTAATGCTACAGTATTCGTTAATGATATTCTCAAAGGGGCATGTAACCCTAAAATGTCGGATGCTACCAGGCTCAGACTGATGCGCCCAATGATTTTGGTATGCGGTCTGTTAGCGGCGATTCCCGCGCTGTTTGCACCAATTTTGTTTCCCGTATTTCTATGGGCGTTTTCCTTTGGAATACCTCTATTTATGATTTTCTTGTTTGGTTTGGTATGGAAAAGAAGTACATCTGCTGCTTGGATTACTGTAATAGTAACTTACGTTGTCAACTTCTGGTGGACTTTTGCCACTCCAACCTGGGCAAAGGGACCTTGGGAGTTAAACATGTATCCAGTTACAGTATGTTCAATTGTCCTCGGTATTATCTTATTTAGCATTCTTCCGGGAAAGGCGGGTCTGCTTAAGAGTAATAGCAATTCCCAAACTCCGGCGATAAAAATAACTACTACGTAAATTAATTAGGGGGGATTAGAATGTGGGTCCTACAGTTATTTGTGCAAGAATTAGTGCTTACGCTAATTATAGCTTTCGCCCTATACGGGGTGTGGCGAGTTGCTAACCCAGGGAAAAAATGGTGATAAGGAGAGGTTAATGTGGGAATAGACCATGGTGTTGCTTCCTATCTTTGCGGATTGATGGTTGTTCTTGGGCTTATATGCACGATTGGCCAAATGAGGCAGAGCTCTAAATAGTGTATTGGAGAAGAGTATTTAATATTGTTTTAAATTGTAAGGCGGTGAAATGATGAAAAGATATATTAGTATTATCACAATAACAGCACTGTTTCTCGGCTGCGTTAGCTTTGCCTTTGCAGCCAGCCCTTCATTTAATGATGTGCCTGCCAAACACTGGGCATATGATGCAGTCAATCAATTGATTAAGGCCGATATAATTGAAGGCTATCGCTTGAATGATGACAGACTGGTTAGCCGCTATGAGTTTGCTTTTATGGTGCAAAAAGCGATTAACAAGTATAACCAGGCAAATGACGTCCAAAAAGCAGTAATCGACAAGCTAACTGCTGAATTCGCATCAGAGCTAAATAAGCTTGATGCCCGAGTAACTTCTTCTGAAAACAACTCCAGTAAAACAAAAGTACATGGCGAATTGCGTTCACGCTATGAGTGGTCTAAAGCTCCTGCAAGCGGTGCATTAGGAGCCTCCGAAGTTGGTAAGGGTCAATTTAGGATCCGCGCCCGTCTGCTTGTAGACGGTCAGATCACTGACAGTGTAACTTATCATGCAAACTATGAAGCAGAAAATTTTGCCGGAGTTGATACCGGCTACCCGGGATCAACTCCAAACAAAACTGACAACAAGGCTGATTTAGTAGTCGGCTTTATTGATGCCAAAACCAATTGGGGCTTCGTAGACGTTGGCCGTATGGGCATGGGACTGGGTTACGGCCTATTAACTGGCTCGCCAAAATGGGATGGCATACGTGTTGGTGGTGGTGACAATATAAAATGGATAGTCGGTACTGCCAGACGTAATAGCGGCTGGGAGGGATTGGGACCAGATGCCAATACATGGCGTTTTGCCAATGTTAGCACCAATATAGGGACAGTAAATGTGTTTGCTGCTTACATGGGTGAAAAAGACAAGACCAATTACAACACAACTGCGGCAGGGATATCTTTTAAAGCAACACCTGAAGTTAAAATTACCAGTGAATATGCAAAAAATGACGTAAAAGCCAATGATAAGCCTTACGCCTGGTATTTAAAGGCTCAATATCGAGGCGCTAAGCAGAGCACTGCCGGTTCCTTTGGTGTTTGGGCCCAATACAAGCGGGCTCAGCCTGATTTTGATAAGTATGGTATGTCTGACCCATATACCATGGCAATACCTTGGACAGCTAACTATCCAAGCCCCGGAGGTAATGCAAACGATATGAAGGGAACTGAGTATGGCGTAGAATATACCGTATTCAAAGATGGTATCCTGTCAGTACGCTATGATGATCTAACTAACTATGCAGGCAAAGTAAACAAAAAGTACATGATCACTGAATTGAATGTATTCTTCTAATATTCCTCTTTCTATTCTCTTCCAGACTGTTCACCTGAATATGGTGGGCAGTCTTTCTTGCCTTCTAACCACTTCCTATAATTCTACATATTTACATCTGACGTCTACTTCTGTATCATCTTAATCAAGCAACCATAATTAGGAGCCACCTAATAAGGGGGTTGAATATGAAAGAGAAACTAGACAAAAGTGAAGCTATTTTAAAAGATTTAATAACTAAAATTGAAAAGCAAAACGGGAATATATCTTCTCATAAGGAATTTTGGGAAGGCTTACAACAGGTGTTAAATGAACTCACTGTTGCAAAGGATCTGGACTTTCGAGAAATTGGCGATCATCTATACGACGGGATATATATAACTGACGGTGATGGTAAAACCTTGTATGTTAACGCCGCTTACACCAGAATTACGGGCATACAGCCGGACGAAGTTATCGGTAAATATGTACATGAGCTTGTAAATCAGGGAGTGTACTTAAACGCCGTTACTCCGGAAGTAATTAGTCAAAAGAAACAAGTTAACGCTATGGGAGAAAGCCTGCGAAATGGCACGAAGATGCTAATTACCGGCAGTCCGGTCTTAGATGGAGAAGGTAATGTAAAAAAAATCGTGATAATTGACAGAGAAATCACTGATTTACTTGAAATGAAAGCTGAACTTGAGGCATCACAAAAGCAAATAAAAGCAGTTTCTAAAGATAAAATGAAAAATGCATTGGAAGTTGAACATCTAAGGAAGCAGCAATTGAATAAGAATCTGATTGGTAATAGCCTTGAAACCCAGCAAGTTATGAAGATGGTTCAACAAGTGGCTGGCCTTGATGTAACTGTACTGATTACAGGGGAGACAGGTTCGGGGAAAGAAGTTGTTGCTAATGAAATATATGTGAATAGCGCACGGAAAAATTGTCCCTATATAAAGGTCAACTGTGCGGCGATACCGTCAAATTTACTGGAAGCTGAGCTCTTTGGTTATGCCAAAGGCGCTTTTACAGGTGCGACAACCTCCGGGAAGATAGGTCTATTCGAACTGGCTGACAAAGGGACAATCTTACTTGATGAAATTGGGGACATGCCTATGGAACTGCAGTCTAAACTGCTTCGCGTTATTCAACATAAAGAAGTAACTCGTATTGGCGGGACTAAACCCATTAAGCTTGACGTAAGAATTCTTTCGGCAACCAATTGTGAACTAAAAGACTTAGTTAAACAAGGAAAGTTTCGCGAGGATTTTTATTACCGCCTCAATGTATTTCCTATCCATATTCCACCATTACGTTCAAGAGTAGATGATATCGAATCACTAGCCCGGCACTTCCTTGGTATTTATAAAGCCAAATATAGCAAAAAAACAAAAATTGAGCCCTTGGGCTATGAGATGCTCCGTCAGTATTCTTGGCCAGGCAATATCCGGGAGCTCCAGAATATTATCGAAAGACTTGTAATTGTATCAGAATCAAACGAGGCTATCTCAAATGAGCAAATAGGTAATTTGCTTAATATTCATCCCTCTTATATGACAGAGCTTGTTGTTGATGAAATGGGACTAAAAGAAATTGTTAATAATATCGAAAGGAAAACTATCGAAAAAGCCTTGTCGTTGTGCGGAAGCACCAGAAAGGCTGCTAAAGTCTTGAAAGTAGATCAATCTACTATTGTTAAAAAGGCCAAAAAACTTGGAATCAGCATAAAAGATGAAAAAACGCATCCATACTGATGCGTTTTTTGCTACTGTTTTTAATTAGCTTCCTCGGCTATTGACTACTCTTGTGCTTGATAGCTCCGCAAATCATCGATTCAACTTCACTTGTCGTCACGTCACTCCCCAAATGAGAAGTTTGTAAATGACTAACAGTATAAAAAGGGATCTTGCTTATAATAATATGTTTAGACAAAAAAATTTGAGGGACTGCATAATGAATAATCAAGTACTTTTATGGTCGATGTTGATTTTACCTTGGTTAACTTTGTTCTTTATGCCTAAAGAACAAATCAAAAGGTTGATGCCTGTTGCTTTATTCTCCGCGCTTACCAGTGTATTAGCTACAGAGTTAGGAGAAAATCTGGGGTGGTTCGTTTATGGAAAAGCTGCTTATCCACTAAATACACCTTCCTATATTATTTATGGACTAAATATCGTCACTACTATGTGGCTATTTTATTTTTTACATGGTCGATTTTGGCGATATATCGTAATAGATACAGTACTAAACTTTGGATTCATATATTTATTTCATGTCTATTTCCTTGGCAGTAGAGGGCTTTTTTACGAGGTCGGTCTTACGCCTTTACAAAACGCGTTAATTGTTACTTTCGACGGTGTTCTGGCATATGCCTATCAAGTATGGCAAGAAGCAGTTTTCGCCCGCTCCGAAATCAAATCAGCTAGCTATTCTTCAAATTTACAACCGGCAGCAACCAAACCATTACCCAAAGATCAAGACAATGAAAAAGGTGAATAGAGTGCATCAAAGCTTCGTCAAACCATTATATTAACGCGTTTAGTTTTTTTCCTGTTAGCTTCCTGATGCTTTTCAGCGCCTTTCTCAATTTGTGCCTTGGCCTCTGCGTTTTTCCGGCGCGCAGCTACTTCCGCCGCCGCAATCCCGTAGTGCACAGATTCCTGCAGGTCACGGTCAACGTCTGAGGCATAATTTTTGTCCCCTTGACTGCCGCCATTAAAGGCGCCGCTATAAGCCTCGCCAGGATGGCTGACCTTACCGGCAGCGGACAAGAGTTTACTCATGCTTCTATTTTCTAAGAAACGCTCGTGCTTGGCCAGCGCCCGTTCCCTGTCCCGTTCCTTTTTGGCAAGCGCGGCCTCCTGCGCCAGTCTTTCTTCCTCCAGCTTTCTAGATATCTCATCATACATTGCCTGACCAATCTGCTGATCGACCACAGCCAATTCTTGGATCTGACGTTTTATATCCCCTGCTTGTTGCCGGACATTGTCCGTTTTGTCGTTGTCCGTTCTTTGCTGCAGCTTCTGTAAGAGGTTTGTGCGCTGCTCCCGCA
>Ga0366760_1099_pt1 | contig 8866 bp, 6 predicted proteins | sample TotcelHN113001L5_FD_207077 | JGI IMG/M metagenome (GOLD analysis project Ga0366760, IMG submission 207077) | Enriched cells from coal bed in the Powder River Basin, Montana, United States - Total cells N11 rep1 HSBNCT.N11.300.1.L5 ...
TCCTAGAAAAATCCTATCTTTGATTTTGCGCATTTATAATTCCTCCTTACATCAATGACTTTAGTATGTGAGTTATGAAAAAGATAATTCGGTTCTTGTTGCAATTGCCAGCAAGATTCTTGTAATGGCATAAATACCCAGATTCCAAAGTGCATAAGCACATCGTCGTTTTGCTATCGTTCATAGTACAGTAATAATTATTAATCGGTACCTTGCATTCCATAGTAGTCTGAGATATTATGTTGATAGAAACTCAACGATAATCCCATTAAAGGAAGGATACATTATGAATATTCAATTTAAGAAAGGTGTCCTGGAGCTTTGCGTCCTGTCCATGCTAGACAGACGAGAATGCTACGGTTATGAACTGGTTAGTGAGATTTCAAAAAACATTCTGATATCCGAAGGCACCATCTATCCCCTCCTTAAACGTCTGAAAGAGGAAGGATATTTCACCACCTATTTGCAGGAATCTCAGGAAGGTCCCCCCAGAAAGTACTATAAAATTACCGACTTCGGTAAGGAAGCCAAGGAATCCTTAATCAAGGAATGGATTATTTTTGCAAATGGTGTGAACCGGATCATTAAAGGAGGAGCCATCGATGACTAAAGCTGAGTTTATGACTAGCTTATCTAATCAATTGAGTAAAATCCCACAAGCAGATCGGGATGACATACTCTACGATTATGAAGAGCATTTCGGTATTGGCCTTGAACATGGTAAAACTGAAGAAGAGATCGCTAGGGACTTGGGGGATCCAAAAGCTATAGGAAAGCAATTTACTGCGGATACCATTGTGATGCAGGCCGCACAAACCAAATCTGCAGAAAGTATCACGAGGGCAGTCTTTGCTTTCGCAGGTCTTGGGTTCTTTAATCTGATCTTTATTTTGGGTCCTTTTATAGCTTTAGTAGCGTTATTATTCGCTTTATTCTCTACCGCTATTGCTATTTTAGTCGCAGGGATTGCCGCCGTCCTTATCGCATTCGCTGCACCTATGTATCCCGATTTGATCAATCTGGGCGGAATCAACTCTAGTGTCATAATTTTCACAGGAATAGGCCTGTCTTCTCTTGGTGCTCTCCTCTTCTTAGGAGTAACCTACTTATCGAAGTGGTTCTTCAAAGGAACCTTAGGGTATCTCAAAATGAATATGAGATTAATTAAAAAGTAGGAGGAATGAAGATGTCTAAAAACTTGTCCATGAGAGAGGTTGCTCTCTGGCTGTTTGTCATAATGATCGTTTCTTTTTCAATCGCTGGTTCAATCTTCTTCCGAACCGGTGGATATAATTTCTTAAACAACGCTAATTTTGATCATCAAATCGATCAAACTCAGTCGTTTAGCGTCAATGGTATAACTGAAATTCAGGTTAATGGTGATAGTCCAACGATCAACGTCCTACCCATTGATGGCAATGAAGTTATTGTCCACTTTTACGGGTATTCAAATACAAGCAGCGAAAACCGCGCACCCAAACTGAGCGCAGAAGTTAAGAATAACAACCTTGTGGTTATAGCAAAGCAACCTCCTCAAACTATAGGTATTAATCTCTCGATAGAAAGATCGAATTTGCAGATAGATGTCAGTGTCCCCAAAACCTATGGTTCGAACATTACCGTAAAGACCTCTTCCGGAAATGCTACTATAGAAGGTTTTAGCCTGAACACCCTCACAGCCGATGCTTCATCAGGAGACTTATCGGTTAAATCGATTCAAGCTAAGAACTGCCAGTTACGTACTTCATCAGGGAACACTTTTGGTGAAGCCATTAACACAGACCAGTTCCGAAGTGAGGCTTCCTCCGGAAAAATCGAGTTAAGGAACCTTATTTCCAAAAATTCAGTCTTAGAAACCTCCTCTGGGAGCATATCTGCACACGGTCTTACCGGTAATTTAAAAGCTGATTCTTCTTCAGGGGGAATTATTGTCGATTATTTAAAATTTGAAAACAATATCGATGTTACTGCTTCTTCAGGCGACGTAGAACTTCACCTTCCAAAGGATGCCGACTTTTTACTTTATGCCAATGCCTCTTCAGGGACTATCAATAATTCCTTTCCCATTAAAACGAATAGCAATAATAAGCGCAACCGCCTGGAAGGAACTGTTGGTAACGGAGTCAACAGAATTAACGTTAGCACCTCTTCAGGGGATATTACGATCAGAAATTAGTCTCTGAATTCAAATAAGAGCGCATATCATTGCGCTCTTATTTTATCTTTACTAGTCTTTAAAGGAATTGCTGATTCGGACCTAATTGTTTTTGTGTTCAAATGCAATCGAGGTTTCATGTGGCTTCATGTGATTTAGAATCGAGTCTTTGGTTATTGTTTATTCAATTGTTTTATCACCAAGATGAAAAATTAAATGAATGGCTATTCAAATTTCCGTTGAAGTTTGGAAAATATTATGGTATATTTTCCAAGAAAAGAATCTCATATAGTAGAATATTTTTTATCAAGAAGAGGAGGATTTGAATATGACCGTGAAAGCTGAGTTACAAGCACTTGTGGAAAAAATGAATGCCAACCCAACACATATTGAGTCTGAAAAAGACCGTGTCTTCCAGGTGAATCTTGAGGAGAGTGGATCCCTACAACTTGTCTTAAAGGCTGGCCGAGTCTCAGTGGCTGAAGGGAATCCTCATGAACCTGAAGTGACGTTATTTCTTACTGAGAAAAATTTCTCAAAATTACTTAAGGATGACTTAAATTCTACAATGGCCTTTATGACAGGCAGTCTAAAGGTTGAAGGTAAATTAGGGTTAGCGTTAAAGCTTCAAGAACTTGTGAAATTATATCAGTAAATTATTTGGTCTGTATTGCTCCCATGGGACAATACTTCACACACACCTCACACTCAATGCATTTGTCATGATCAATGATCGGCGCATCGTATCCGTTTTGTACAAAAGCACCCGCAGGGCAGACTTTAATTGAAGGACATGGATGGTTTTGAGGGCATCTATTTTTTTGAACTAAAATTGTCATATAGTAACTTTCACTCCTTTAATTGATTCTCGTTAGTATTTATACCCCATAGGGGTATAGTAATAGTATATGTTTAGTACATTACTTTGTCAAGACCACTTTGGAATCAGTATCACAAAAGGGGCTGTCTCAAAATAGAAATTAGATTTCTATGATGAGGCAGTCCTTTCTTTTATGGAAAAGCAAAAAGACGGGTCCGAAGAGCCCGCCTTTTTGGTATAATTGTAGTATGCAAAAACAACAAACTATACTCAAAAATTATACCGGAAATAGTGGAGTTTATCAACTCGTACTCCCTCTAAACATGGAAGTTTTAATACCAGAAGATGACTCAGTAAGACTGCTAAGCCATATAACGGAGGAATTAGATTACACAAATCTAAACATGGCGTACTCTTCCAAGGGAAGAAATCCAGTGGTCAAACCTAAGACATTATTCCGAGTATTAGTCTATGCTTACATGAACAATATTTACACAAGCCGAAAAATCGAGGAAGCCTGTAAGAGAGACATTAATTTCATGTGGTTGCTCCAAGGCCAGAAGGCACCCGACCATAATACCATCGCTCGTTTTCGCAATGGTAGGCTTTCAGGAAACGTGGAAGGGCTCTTTAACCAATTGGTCACTAAACTCAGTGAACTGGGTGAGATCCAGTATGAAAACATCTTCATAGACGGAACAAAAATTGAGGCCTATGCCAATAAATATACCTTCGTATGGAAGAAAACCACCCTTAAAAATGAACAGAGCATGCAGGAAAAAGCCAAGGCGTTTCTTAAAAAACTTAATATAGAATTCAACGCTAGCCTTCCCTTAAGTGAATCGCCCATTACAGTAGAAACCCTGCATAAGGCCGTTGATTTTTTGAAAGAGAAGCAGAAGGAAGAAGAAATAGAGTTTGTTTATGGAAAGGGAAAACGCAAAACCGAGTTGCAGCGGGCAACAGAGATGATGCAAGAATTCTTAGAAAAGCAAACGAAATATGATCGTTACAACAAAACCTTCGCCGGTAGAAATAGCTTCTCAAAGACTGATACGGATGCCACTTTTATGCACATGAAAGAAGATCACATGAGGAATTCTCAGCTAAAGCCAGGGTACAATGTCCAGATCGGCGTGGAAGGCGAATATATCGTTGGAATAGACATATCGAGTGAACGCTCTGATCAACTGACTCTTATCCCTTTTTTGCAGAAGCTGGGTAAAAACTTACCTCAAAGCTATCGCCATATAGTTGCCGATGCAGGTTATGAAGGTGAAGAAAACTATGTTTATCTTCAGAACCAAAAACAAAAGCCCTTCATCAAGCCCCAGTCCTATGAAACTATGAAGAAAAGAAGTTTTAGCAAGATGATTGGCAAACGGGAAAACATGGACTATGATGCAGAAAAAGACGAATATCTTTGCTTCAATCATAAAAAACTATTGGCTGTTGGAAAGACGACAAGAACTTCCAAGAGTGGCTATAAATCCGATGTGACCCTCTATGAATGTGAGAGTTGTGAAGGGTGTACTTTCAAGACGCGATGTACCAAAGCAGCGGGTAATAAGAAACTAACGACATCAAAACTATTTTTGGAAAAACGAGCAGAATCATTACATAATATCACAACGCCTGAAGGCATTTTACTAAGAATGAATCGGTCCATCCAAGTTGAAGGGGCTTTTGGAGTATTGAAGGAAGATCATAGCTTCCGTAGATTTGTAATGCGAGGAAAAAAGAATGTTGAAACTGAATTTTTGCTGTTGGGTTTTGGTTTTAACATCAACAAGTTGCATAATAAAATACAAAAAGACAGGTGTGGCTGTTTGTTGCATGAAATAGAAGTTGCTTAAATTTGCTTGTGCCCTTAATTAGGAAGCGGTTAGAGAGATTCATAGAATCCTCTTTTTTAGTGTTCCTAAAATTAGATAAGAGTGTAAAATCAGCAATACAGCAAGATGATTTTACACTCTTATTTTTGACTGAATTTTGAAAAGGAGCCGCCTCTTCATGAATGTCCTAAGACATCATTTAGAGACAGCCCCTTTTCATTTCTTATCCTTTGGATCCTGTCACAGGTCTCTGAGCTAGCAGGTTTTCTCTCTATTCATTAGTTCTTTCAGGTTTATCCATCATGAGACTGAATCTTCTACAAGTTGGAGTAGTACCTCCTTTCAAAAAGCAGTGGTAGAGAACGAACCGAAGTTGAGTACAGTGTACCGCCCTACTTGAGAAGTGCTCTTACGATTGAAAAAATACTAAATAAATAAAAATAATCCAAATTAATCGATTAATTTGGATTATTTTTATTATATTATGTCTGAATTTATGATAAGATTTGTATAATGAATACTCATTCATTAAATTAGTAAATAGTTGGTAGTAAGGTTTCAAGCCTCTGAACCTGTTCGCACTAAAATTTTTATGGAAATGGTAGGCGACAATAATGGATGAAAAGTCGGGATTTGTCACAGACGACGTAATAAAGTGTGTTAACGATGTGATCAATTATGTAGGGAAGGATATTACCTTCTCTATGACGCTGGCGCTCGGAAAACCTATTCTCTTTATCAACGAACTCTACCGACGAGCCAAATTGGATCCTGAAATTAAGCTTAAAATTATTACCGCGCTCTCTCTTGAGAAACCGACAGGTCAAACAGAACTAGAAAATCGATTTCTCAAACCCCTTTCTGACAGAGTTTTTGCTGGTGTTCCTGAATTTGATTACGTGCTGGATTTCAGAGCAGGAAAACTCTCAAAGAATGTTGAAGTCTTTGAATTTTTCTGTAAGGCTGGCGGAAACCTTCGGACACCTGAAGCCCAGCAGAACCATTTGGCCTCACACTATACCCATGTTGTCCGTGATGCCATGGATGCCGGCACGAATGTTTGGGGCCAGTTGATTGGTGTCCAGACAATCGATGGTAAAACAATGTATTCGATGGGGTGCAACACAGATATCACAATTGACGCGATAAAACAAATCAAAGAAAAAAGGGCCTGCGGCGGAAAAGTCGCTATCATCGGGGAAGCCAATAGAAATATGCCCTTTATGTACGGAGATGCTGTTGTTGAAGCAGATGCCTATGACATGATTCTTCAGGGTCCACAATACGACTATGAACTTTTTTGCCCTCCGAAAGACCCTATAGCCCTCTCTGATCATATGATCGCAATCAATGTCAGCACCCTGATCAAAGATGGCGGCACGATCCAGGTAGGAATTGGTGCACTCGGGGACGCAATTGTTTCGGGACTGATTATGCGTAATGAACATAATGAAGTCTATCAGGAGATCCTGGAAAAAGCAGAAATCATGAAGCACTATGAAAAACTGATCACCCAATGGGGGGATACGGGAGTTTTCAAAAAGGGGCTCTATGGTTCCTCTGAGATGTTTGTTGATGCTTTCATGCAAATGTATAAAAGCAAAATTCTAAAACGCAAAGTTTTCGACAGTGTTCCCCTCATGAAACTTATCAATGACGATAAACTCGATGCCGACAACATCCCTTCAGATATTATCGACCAGCTGCTTGAATTGAAAGCAGTCCATTCTAACCTCCATGAAAAAGACTTCAACTTTTTGACTGAGTACGGAATTCTGAAAAAAGGGCTTACCTATGAATCTGGTTCTATCTTTGATGGAGATACCCAGTACTCTACAAATCTAAAGGAGGAGCAGAACAGAACTGAGATTCGAAAGCTCCTAGGTAAAAAGCTTCTCAAAGGTCAAGTTATCCTTGGCGCTTTCTTTCTAGGCCCGAAGGCATTCTATCAAGCACTTAATGACATGAGTGAAGAGGAAAGACAGCTCTTTGGCATGTCAAGTGTTGAAAAGGTCAACCAACTCTATGGTGGAGAGGAGCTGAGGACCCTGCAACGGAAGGAGGCCCGCTTTGTGAATACTGGCATGGTAGCCAGTGTTCTTGGGTCAATCGCTTCCGATCAACTCGAGGATGGCCGGGTTGTCAGTGGGATTGGGGGACAGTATAACTTTGTGGCCATGGGCCATGTTCTCTCCGATGCCCGGGTCATTATGATGGTCAAAAGCACAAAAGGGTCAGGGAAAAGCCTTAAGTCTAACATTGTCTTCAGCTACGGTCATTGCTCCATACCTAAACATATGCGCGACATCATTGTGACTGAATATGGTATTGCTGATGTGCGAGGCAAACCAGATAAAGAGGTCATAGCCGAAATGATCAAGATAGCTGATTCTAGATTTCAGCACCGTCTCCTCGATCAGGCCAAAAAAGCGGGGAAAATACCACAGGATTACGAAATTCCGGAAGCGTATAGAAATAATACCCCGCAAAAGATTGTTGACCTACTCAAACCCTATCAGGCTCATGGTTATTTTCAGCCATTACCTTTCGGCACAGATTTAACGGACGATGAGCTCGCTCTAGGAGGAGCCTTGAAAGCCTTAAAGAAACTCTCCACCGGAAATCGTCTTAAAATGGTGAGTGGTTTACTGCTGGAATTCTTCAGGCCAATCCCTAGCTCAGCTCAACACCATATCGAAAGAATGAAGCTACTCTCCCCTTCCTCTCTAACGGAGAAAATCATGCGCAAGACAGTCGTATTTGCGCTTAGGAACAGTCACCAACTTCAGGAGCATGGACATCAACAACCTCCTGCTCCAAATCGAGTAGTCGATAAGTGAACTTGTACAACTTAAGATAAACTTATCTAATGGCTTGATTATTGGAAAGTGTTCAAGGCTGCAACAAACTTGTATTTAGTTTGTTGTAGCAATTTTTTTGACATCTCCTTTCCTTGATTTCTCGATTGGCCAAGTTGTTGTCATAATTTCTCGGAAAAAGTCGAGATAGTTAATTGATAAGTATAAATAATCTAAATTAATCACTTTATTTTGATTATTTACATTATATTATTATCAGAAATATGATAAGATCAAATAAATGAATGCTTATTCATAATTTTATTAATGATTGGTAGAATTTTTAATGAAATGGTAGGCGATAATTATGAATGAAAACCCCGGTATTATCTATGATGACGTGAAAAAGTGCGTTGATGAGGTGATCAATTATGTAGGGAAGGACATTACTTATGCGATGACCCTTGCCCTAGGCAAACCCATTCTCTTCAGCAATGAACTTTACAGACGAGCTAAAGAGGATCCTGAAATTAAGCTTAAAATAATTACTGCACTCGTTCTTGAAAAACCTAAAGGGCATACTGAACTCGAAAAACGATTTCTCAAACCCCTTTCAGATCGAGTCTTCGAGGGAGTTTTGGAATTTGATTTCATGCTCGATTTCAGAGCAGGCAAACTCGCAAAGAATGTTGAGGTCTTGGAATTTTTCTGTAAAGCTGGTGGATATCTCGATAGTCCTGAAGCCCAGCAGAACCATTTAGCCACCAACTACACGCACGCTAGTCGGGATGCTATGGCCTTAGGCGCTAACGTGTTCGGTCAACTTGTGGGCTATCGAGAAATTAATGGCAAGACGATGTATTCAATGTCATGCAACACAGATGTGTGTGTTGAAGCTGTACGGACACTTAAAGAACAACGCGCCAAAGGGGTTAAAGTCGCTCTCATTGGGGAAGCCAATAAAAATATGCCCTTTATGTACGGGGATGCCGTTGTTGAAGCGGATACCTATGACATCATTCTTCAGGGACCGCAATATGACTATGAACTATTCTGCCCTCCTAAAGACCCCGTTGCTCTCTCTGATCACATGATGGGTATTAATGTCAGCACCTTGATTAAAGATGGTGGCACTATACAGGTCGGAATTGGCGCCCTTGGCGATGCTATCGTATCCGGCCTTATCATGCGTAATGAACATAATGATGTCTATCAAGAGCTTCTCCAAAAAGCGGGAATTATGAAGCGATACGAAAAA
>Ga0366760_1100_pt1 | contig 8747 bp, 11 predicted proteins | sample TotcelHN113001L5_FD_207077 | JGI IMG/M metagenome (GOLD analysis project Ga0366760, IMG submission 207077) | Enriched cells from coal bed in the Powder River Basin, Montana, United States - Total cells N11 rep1 HSBNCT.N11.300.1.L5 ...
AATCTTAGGCGATGGTGGTGATGGTAAAGGTGTATTAATGGGAGCATTGCGGAAATTATTTGGTAATGTTGTCACAGGCTTACGAGTGTCGGAATGGCAAGGGAAACATGATACAACCGCACTAGTAGGGTCAATATTGAATATTACAAGTGAACGGCCTTCACGCGAAATTAATGTGGATATCTTTAAGGCTATTGTTGCAAATGATGAAATGCAAACTAATCCTAAATACAAAGATTTAGTCTACTATAAGCCATTTTGTAAGCATATTATGACTGTTAATAGTCTGCCGGCAATTGAGGTTGACTCAGCTATCATGCGAAGGTTAGTTCTCATTAAAACGTGTAAAACAACTACATTAAAAAATAGGACGGTAACTTTTAAACGCGATTTTGAAATGGATAAAGCTGGGTTGGTAAGTTTTATGTTACAAGGACTTTATCTTTTGCATAAAAACAACTTCAGTTTCCTTACGGGATCACTGGAGTTGCAAGAAGAATTGATCTATCAAAATGATTCCTTAGTTCATGATTTTATGAATGCTTGTCTTGATATAACTGATGATGCAAAGGATTACGATATCTCTGCTTATATTTATGAGATATTTGGTTTTTGGGAAAAGGATCATGGGAAAAATTCTAAACCAATTGTTCAAGCTACGTTGAGTAGAAAGATTATTACCTTAGCTAAATCAATGGGGAAAGTAAATGTTTGCTCCGAGTCTCGCAGGGTATTAACGAATGGAAAAACAGCTCGAATTCTGACTGGAGTCACCATAAAAAATAATTGGAAGATAAAATATAGGACGTATCTAAGACAGATAGGGAAGCAAGAAGAAGTGTTTAAAAGCTTGTAATTGGCAGGTATATATTAATTATTATATATAGTGTGACTATGTGACAAAGTGACAGTTTGAGTTGTGTTATGAAGAAAGGAGTGCGCCCCTGCACAGGGCCATGCTGTATGATAAAAGGAAGGTTTCTATTAATGTATACTAGTAATCATTATCGGTGGGGCGCAATATGTAAATGCTAAGAACCTTCACTGTCGTTCCGGTTCTATCCAGTGATTAACAGTCAGCTAGAAGCTTGCTTCTCAAGAACTCAGCTGATCTGCAAGCTTGTCTTGCAGACTATTTGAGCGCAGCGATAATAGTAGATATTTAGAAAAGAAGATATTTAGATAAAAGTATATATAGAAATAAGTGCACTGTCGGATTATACCAAATGCAATTCTGGATTATTTGGCATGCACTTTCAAATTATTGTGTGAAAATAGCAGGTGTTTATTGGGCGAATTGCCAAATGCACCTGCTATTTTTTTATGTAGCTATTATAAAGGCGTTTGATTGATGTATCTATATTACAAATGTTTCGTTTGTAACTCAATTTGGGAGGAATAGATATGTCAACTAAGTTAATCCATGTGAAGTCGGAACTGGTAAGCAAATTAAGAATCGCGGCTGCTATAAACAATATCAGTATGCAACAGGCAGCGAATGAGGCTTTAATAAAATATATTCAGGCAAGTGAGGTGGACAAATATGAAACAACGACACTCTAGAATGCCTTATAAACTTTTAGATCTTGCAATATCGAATCATGCAAAATACGTTTATATGGCATTGATGCATTTTCGTAGTAAAACAAAAAAGTCTATTAAAGTCTCACTAGCAAAAGTAGCGGAGGTAACTGGACTGAAAGGCCGTCAACTAACTAACTATATTAACACATTGATGCAACATAACATAATAGCAAGACGGAAAAATAAACATGCTAATGGGGAGTACAGTTGCAATGTATATACTATTACGTGTGATGAAACTTATTTTGCTGAAATACCTTGGGAGATTGCCTACGATAATACCTTATCAGTTAATACGAAACTTGGGTATTGCATTATGAAGCGGTATACGGATTTAGATAAACAAGACCATGCCTGCTACATGGGCAAGAAGGAACTGACTGAAAAGATAGGATGCTCCACCAATGAGGTGGATAAAATTAAAAGAAATTTGAAACTGGCTGGTTTTATTGAATATGAGCGTAATAGTAATAAAATTACGCTCATATATGAGAAAGCTTTAGAGAAGAAAATCAATAATGAAATTAAGCAGGTAGTACGTAATAAGAATGAGGTGAGTAAATATGAAAATCATTCGACTTCTCTTTAAAGACACGAAAAGCATAGTGACAACATCAATGGAGGAAATTGCGGATGATTGCACAAGCACTCCTACAGAAATAGAAATCATGAAGGCGCTAAAAGAAATGGAACGTGAGAATGAAATCGCAATTATTCCTTTTCGTAATAGTAATTAAGAGTAGTAGATTAAGGGTGCCATTTTACAGTAGAGGTATATGACAGAAAAATCATTGAAATCAGCAGTAACTCCCAGCAGGTGTCACTTAAATCACGCGTAAAAAAGTAGTACTTTTCCAGAAAGAGAAGCGTATAGCTTTAGTGAAATGACTTCTGATAGTGAATTGTCAGAGGCCATTTTTTAATGCATAAAACAAAAAAACGGATATGTAAAAAATACAATGAACCATGAAACTGGCTTATAATTGATGCTGATTCGTAAAATAGTTATTATTTAGTTGCTCTTTCAGAGAAACGTGAAAGTAAAAAACGTTTTTTGTATTACTTATTAAATGGGCTTTCGAGTGATGCGAGATTCGCAAAAAAATACTGAATATTTTGCGAATAATGTAAATTCATGGAGGATTAGGACGAATAATGCAGAAAATACAAATAAATATTTTTTTTGCCCTTAAGGGCAGAGGAGAGGTATTATGACCTGTACATTAAATAAACCCGCTGGAACGGGAGGCTGTACAATTAATCAACCTAGAGGCGTAGGAGGTTGTACAATTAATCAACCTAAAGGTGCTGGCTGCACAATTAATCAACCTAATGGACAGGGGGGGTGTACAATTAACCAGCCTAAGGATGCTGGATGTACCATAAATAAACCACATGGAAAAGGAGGCTGTACAATTAATCAACCTAGAGGTGTAGGAGGCTGTACGATTAATCAACCTTTAGGAAAAGGTGGTTGTACAATTAATAGGCCTGCGGGGATAGGAAGCGGCTGTACAATTAATCAACCTAATTCGACATGCACGATTAACAAACCACACGGTAAAGGTGGCTGCACAATTAATATGCCGGAAGGAAAGTAATAAATGAACTCAAATCAGGAGGTATCAACTGTGCATGACCATGTATCTTGTGAAATTATAATTACTAACTTGTGCAATTTAAGTTGTGACTATTGTATTGCGCGAGATTTGCCTGGTCCTCCAATGAATGTAGAAGCGGGGCGGAAGGTAATCGATATGTTTGTGTATCTCGCGGAAGGAGCAACCACTGCTGATTTTATATTTACAGGTGGAGAGCCGCTTACGGAGTTTGAGATACTCAAAGAACTGACTGATTATGCCCAAAAATTGACCGGGGATGTTGGTATACAAGCTAACTTTATTTTAAAGACGAATGGTACAATATTAAATCATGATATACTGGATTTCTTACGTTCAAAGCCTATAACGGTTGTAGTTAGTCTTGATGGGACATCAGTCGCTCATGACATGCATAGGAAAACTCGAGATAGTATTAGTGGGACTCATAATATCGTAAGCAGTAATTTAAGGACTCTCTTGGATAATAATATCTCGTGTGTCTCCAGTGTTACTGTACATCCAGAATTATCTAAGTCAGTTTTAGAAAATATATGTTATTTACACGAATTGGGTATGGATCAAATAGATATAGGACCAGTCTATGGTACTGCATCGTGGTCAGACACAGAAATATTAGACTTCACAAATTCATTGCTAGATGTTGCTCAATATATTCGTGATGTGAGCAAGAAAGGGACTCAAATTGATGTTGGTCCTTTATATAGGTCATCCGACCATATTGATGGCAATTTGTCCAGCTACTGGGGGTGTCATGCTGCTTCAAAGAATTTAGCATTTTTACCAAATGGACAAGTAACAGGATGTAGTGCACTTGCAATGTTGGTCTCAAGGTTTCCGGAGCTGATAATTGGGGATATTTCTAGCGGACTTGATCAATCATCAATTGACAATTTAGTTCAATTAGCTCAAGCAAATGGTGAGCAACGTCCAGCTTGTAGCAAGTGTGAAACCGCTATCAATTGTACTGGTGGATGTCTCGCTATTAACTATTCTACAAGCGGCTTGGCACTTACTCCGCCGGAAATGTACTGTAAGACGATATCTACAATTCCTATTGCATGGCGTAAGGCTTGGTTAATTAACGAATAAGCTAAAGTGCATTATCACTTATTTTAGAATTATTAGAAGTATCCATTGTATTCTAGACTTTTATGTGCGAGGTGAGTTTATGAAAGTAACAAAATAGAATTCTGTTACTTTCGTAAAATGCTCACGAAGGTATACAGTATAAGGCTTTCTAGGACATTTCTACCAGGTATAATAGAAACCGTTTACGTCGAATGTTATACAATATATAATACCAATATAAGGAAGTACATTGGTATTGGAGGCATTCAATTGGAGCTGGTAGAGCCTATAAAAAGCAAAAAACAAATTGATGCATTAAAGAAATATTTACGAGGTCAAAATGTCCGGGATTATCTATTATTCGTAATTGGAATCAATAGCGGTCTTAGAATATCGGATTTACTTACTTTAACGGTAGAAGATGTACAGGGGCAAGAGAGGATTAGTCTACGCGAAAAAAAGACGGGGAAAACTAAAGATTTCCCACTGTCTGACACGTGCAAAAAAGCCATTATTGATTACCTGAAAACAACGGGAATCAATGATGGCTTTTTATTTGCCAGTCGGAAAGGTCATAAGCCAATTACTCGTGTTCAGGCATATCGTATACTTAATGAGGCGGCTCAATATGTCGGAATAAAAGAAGCGGTAGGGACGCATACGTTACGAAAAACCTTTGGCTTCCATGCGTATCAAAATGGAGTGGATATAACTCGCATTCAGAAATTATTAAATCATTCAGCGCCAAGTGTAACGTTGGCCTACATAGGCATAACCAAGCAGGAACTGGATAATGTATATATCAGCCTCAATTTATAAAGAATAATTAGAGAGGGTGGTATTGTTGGTGTGAAATCTATGAATTTAGTTCTTTTGCGCCAAAATGAAGGTAAAAATAATTTTCAAGTAAGCAATTTTAGTGCTGGGGTGATGCTGAGGGGTAATTTATAGGTAAAAGAAGTGTCAAAGGTGTAAAAAAATCACTGTAAGTGAAATTTTACACCTAGAAGTGTTAATATAAAACTATTAACCGATTATTAAAAAGTGATTGTGGTGACACAGGGTGAATGATGAATGGCCAGCTATTTAGCTGGCTATTTTTATTACCGTTTTAATGTTCGCTTGTGAACTAACAATTTATAATAATAAAAACGCACTGATGTTGCATTGGAGTGAGATGTTTGAAGACTGATTACGAAGAAGCGTATCTAGAACTGGGTAAACGGATTGCATTTTATCGACAGAAGCGAGGTTTATCGCAAGAGCAATTAGCCAGAAGAGTTCATTGTAGTCCGATCTACATACAAAAAATAGAAGGAGAGCATGTAGCAACTCGAACAACAATGAGCGCCATATGGTCAGTAAAGCAATTGGATTTTTTATTTGCGATTGCTAATGCATTACAAATTGATGCAGCCGCCTTTTTTAAGCCTATGACAGAGGTTAATTTCCAAAAATACCGGAGGGATCACTAATGTTTAAAGGAAAGCGATATGCTACAAAAGGCGTTACTAATCAATTGGGACTTGATGTACAATTATTACTGTGGTCATTGGTTGATATACGAAACGAGAAAGGCATTGAAGTCGATTATTTACAGGTATTTGAACTGTCTGTAATACAAAAAGATGGTATTGATATACAATATGTAATACATCGGCAAGAATGCCCGCCAGCTATTGATAGCTATTATGTGCCATTGATTGAAACAACAATACAAATCAGGGTATGGGTAATGGACTGTGACGAATACTGTATGATGTTGTTGCCAGAAGAATATTGAAAACTCCTCCCCAATAACCCTTGTCAAACTGTTGACAGAGGTTTATTTTATTCCAGATGCATAAAACCGTTTACGCGGTGAGAGCAGGAGGATACGATAAATATATAGATAGTTAACATAAAGAAGGTGGTTGCGTGAAGCGAAACATCAAACCGCTAACCCCACGGTGTGGACTTTGTAAAAAGCTCTATTCCTATAGGGAAGATGATGGCTCTGGTCTATGTTCCAAGTGTAGACCTGCCAACAGCCAACCGATGTTAGTAAATCATCACACAAAACAAACAATTATTAAGGAGGTAGGTAAACAAGTGATGGATGATTTTGAGCTAGAGGAGCAGCAGGGACTGGAACCTATTTTAGAACCTAATGAGGGAGTCCAAGAGGTTCAGGAACTTGCAGTATCTCAAGAACTGGTTGAAAATACTTCTTCTAATGAAGAGGAGAACGATGAGTTAATAAGGGAATCAAGAGTTGAACTTAGAGTTGAGGACATTATTGAGCAAGGACGATATGGAGTTAGCAACAGCCAAATGATTCCGGCATTAAAGAAGGCCATTGCGGAAGAATCAATAGAGAAGCTGATCCTATTAAAGAAAACGTACTTCTATACTTATGAAAAATCAGTCCGGTATTTAAAGAAGAAGGAACGGGAATATATTGCTACCAATCTACAATAAGCATAAAAAATCGGAGCATTACGCTCCGGTTTTTTTATTATCTATTTTAGTTAACTTGTGGCGCGCTTTTGGGTATTATGTATTACTTCCGCGAGATTATGCCCTTCTTTCGCTTGGTAATACATCGGATTGCTAAGGAGTTGATGAACATGTTGATTAAAATCCATCAAAGCGGTAGGCGAGGGTTGATTAATTTCTTTGAAAGTAAAAGTAATTTTAGGCATGTATTAAAAACCTCCTGAATTTTTGAAGTATCATACGGATTCAGGCGGCAGAACTTAACATATTTGAGAGGATGAATATATTGATAGTTAAGACGATAAAACATGTGGCAATTTATTTACGTAAGTCTCGGGACGATGGAGAATATGAAGATGTATTGGCTAAGCATCGAGATATGCTGACTTCTTTTGTAGAAAGTAAGGGATGGAGCTATATAATCTTAGAAGAGATTGCTTCTGGCGAATCGATTATTAAAAGACCACAAATGCAAATTTTACTCAGCCATGTAGAAGATGGATGTTACGATGGGGTGGTCGTGGTAGATTTTGACCGGCTAAGTCGTGGCAGTTATGCTGATCTGGGGATGATTGAGGAAGCTTTTAAATCTACAGGGACATTAATCATTACTCCCCAGAGAACGTATGATCTAGAAGATGACAGTGACGAAATGACAATTGGCATTAAATCCTTTGTTTCCAAAGAAGAATATAAACTAATCAAAAAGCGATTGCGGGACGGGAAGATCAACGGAGCTAGAAAAGGGATGTGGACAAGCGGTCAGCCATCGTTCCCCTATTACTATGACAAACTGAACAAACGCATTTTGGTGGATGAAAGCAAGCGGTATTACTATCGGGAAATGGTTGAACGGTTTATTAATGGTGCGGGTTTAACGGAAATTGCCGACTGGTTAACGGAGCATTTGCCAAGGCAGCGAAAAAATACAATGGGAAAACAGAAAAAATGGTCGCTGGTTGTTGTGAAACGGATTTTAAGTAGTGAAGTACATATCGGTTATGTGATTTTTGGTAAGCATAAAAGGAAAAGGGGGCTTAGACAGGTAGTACCGCAAGAGCAATGGATAAAGAGTAAGGGAAAGCATGAGCCATTAAAGACAGAGGAAGAACATAAAAAGATTATGGCACGCTTAGCATTGTCAAAAGAGCAGAATACAAAGAATCGAGAAGTATTGCCATTGTCTGGGATGCTATATTGTGAACAGTGTGGCTCTCGAATGATAATTAAGACGGTAGTATATAAAAACGGCAAGAAATGCTGGTGTGCGTATTGTTCTGGCCGACAAGCAGATAAAAGCTGCAAGCAAAAAAGCAGTGTTTTGAATGAAGACTTCTTTACAGGATTATATCAGCGGGTGGTACACGTTGATGATAATTTACAATGGCAATTGCATGAGCAAACCAGAGTGTTAACGAAATATAAGCAATTATTAGCGGTTAAAGAAAAAGAGATGGAGAAGCATAAGCAAGCTATTGATAGACTATATGAAATGCGGGAAGAAGATAATATTGATAAGGGTTCCTTTATTGAACGTAAAAAAGTACGGGATGAGCAAATTCAAGCTTTAGAGAAGGAAATTGAGGGTTTGAGACTGGCCATTCAGGAACAAAAAGATATGCCTTCACTAGACAAAATAAGGCAGCAGATAAAAATATTTAAAGAAAGATGGCGTTATATAGAGAGTGTGCAAGAGCGGAATAGGTTGTTGAAGCGGATTGTAGGTAAGATTATGTATCACCGGGAAGATAATAATGTTTACTTGGGGATTCAATATAATTAAATGAAGTTTAGAAATAATGTAAGCACCTGCCAGTTATCACCTCTGGCAGGTGCTTTTCTTTGTTTGACGGGATAATATATCCTAGTGTTAAAAATCCTAATGGAAAGTGTTATGCTTTATTTTTTAATAGTGAGCAGTGTATAAATGGGGAAAGTCAAAGACTTATAATGGATCAGAAGACCGTAAAAACATATCGACTACTTAATAAAATA